>Ga0209630_10001280_pt1 | contig 27280 bp, 28 predicted proteins | sample COG_01_FD_184745 | JGI IMG/M metagenome (GOLD analysis project Ga0209630, IMG submission 184745) | Pelagic Microbial community sample from North Sea - COGITO 998_met_01 (SPAdes) (version 2) | ecosystem: Environmental > Aquatic > Marine > Neritic zone/Coastal water | place: Helgoland, sampling... | reverse complement strand
TGTCTCCAGTTAAGTAAGCCCAATCAGTTGACGTATTTTGATATGTACGAAAATCTTCAAAAGCACGCTTACTTACTTTGGAGGCACTGGTTGAAGGATAGGTTGCTCCGCTTTTATCCAAATAATTGTTATCTATCGTTGATGTCCAAGCTGTGTAGTAACCAAGAATATCATTATCAAATGTGACGGAGCCAGCTCTTGAGGCCGTTCTCCTGGAAGCACCACCTCTTGTATTATCATTGGCATAAATTAAATAACTATTAATTTTGTTTGTCGAACTCGCAGTATAAGTACTATTGGTTCCTGCTTGATCAAAAACCAAAGTTCCTCCACTGTTTGTTATATTTTGTCTCTCCATAGTAATTATAAATCTATCGGAAGAGGGATCTGTTTGACCTCCATTATTACCACTACCACTACTCCAAGTGGCTTTAAAATTTGTAGCACTATGAATTGCAACAACATTTGAATTAATCGAATCTACGCCATAACTATCTAAGGTTCCGTTAAATTCTTCAAAGACCAATGACTCACTTTCAATGCTTCCTATTTTGTGCTCTAAATCCCAATCTCCATTTTTACCAGTTAGATCGGTTGAGGCAGCAATATCTGCCTGAGTAATATTTCCAATTTGTTGAATGAGTAATTCACCCGTTTCTGTTTGCGCAATATTACAACCATAAAATAAAATATCACCTGATGTTGTTAAGGCACTACCAATAACTCTAAGAGCATCTGTGTATTGATTTAAGTTTTCTGAACTAAGAGTTGTGTTTCCAAAAATGATTTGACCTGCTGAACCATGACCAATTAAGTGGACGCTATCAAGATTAGATTTTCCTTGAAGAATATTTTGAATCTCAATGAAGCCATCTTTGTTTGAGTCTATAATATAAATTTGTTTGGAAGAACCAATTGAATGCACAAGAGACTCATAATCATTTACTCCTTTATCAATAAATACAAAGTCTTTGCTTGTTGAAACATTTGCTGAAAAAAGACTTTGGTTGTTGTCTAAACTTTGTTGAGAGATATCGGTCTGGTCTAAATTATTTTTCTGTGCCTCAAGGTTATCTAGAGCATCGAGGCCACTGAATATGGCCGCACCATCAAACATAATTCTTGGCTCAAGAACCTTCATTAAAGGATAAGCTTTTGGATCCCTTGAATAAATGGTTTTTTTATGATTATTCATATATTTAGACATTTATTTGTTCTTTTAAAAACATAACTATAATAAGTCATCAAAAACTCAATTGCTTAAATTTATGACCCATATTGGGTCACTAATGTATTGTTATAGCCCTTAAATTCTATGAAATATGGTTGCTTTTAAAGGTGGAGTAATATGTTTAAAAATTTAGCTAAATATTTATTAATTTTCGTTGTTAGTACCTTTTTATTAATTTCGTGCTCTAGTAGGTCACCTGAACCTCTAGTAAAAAGTGATCTAGCTGAAGACATAAAATCAGATTTAGAAAATATCACCCCACCGTTAGAAAATAACGTCCAAGAAATTGACCTATATGATGCCATTGCTTTTGCCATTAAAAATAACAGAGATCTTAGAGTTAAAATTATGGAGTCTGCTCTTAGCAATGATCAAATTGAACTAACGCAATTTGATATGCTGCCTAAATTTGCAGTTGATGCCGGATATAAAAACTTAGGAAGAAATCCTGGGTCTACGAGTGTTACTATGACGGGACAAGAGCCAGCTGAGCTTGCAAGCAATCCCTCTTATTCTTTATCTCAAGATAAAAGCACAACTACAACTGACATAGGATTTACCTGGAACGCTCTCGACTTTGGTTTGTCTTATATTAGAGCTGGGCAAAATGCTGACAAGTATCTGATTGCCAAAGAAATGGAAAGAAAAGCTATTCAAAATATTACAAGAGAAGTTATTTATTCTTATTGGCAGACGCTTGCCGCAGATCAACTATTGGCAGAAATTTATCCTTTAATGGATCGCGTTAATATTGCGCTAGAAGATTTTGAATATATTGAAGAGTTACTTTTATCTTCTCCAATGGATGCTCTTCTTTATCAAAAAGAATTATTGGATGTAGCACAAATATTGCTGTCGCAACAACGTTCACTAATGAGTGCACGAACTGAGCTTTCAACACTAATGGGCTTATTGCCAGGAACGGAATACAAATTAATTAGAACTCAAAATCCTTTAACAGAGCTCAAGATAGATTTGGAGACAATGGAAGAGGCTGCATTATTTGCAAGACCAGAGTTAATGGAAAGTCGATATCTGAAAAGAATTTCTTCGGAAGAAGTCAGGGCATCAATGGTATCGCTCATGCCTTCTCTACAATTTAATTCAACATGGAATTATAACTCTAATAAGTATCTATTAAACAAATCTAATTACGAGTTTGGATCTCAAATAGGTGGGAACTTATTAAATATTTTTAAAGCACCTTTGACAAAAAAAGCTGCAGAAGCAAGCCAAACTGTGATTGAAGAACAGCGTTTAGCACTATCGATGGCAGTTCTATCTCAAGTACATTTATCAAATATTAATTATGCTCAATCCATGAGAGAGTATAGCAACGCTCGTCATTATTTAAATGTATCTGAAAGAATTAATGAGCAAATTAAAAATGCTCAAAAAATTTCTCGCTTCGGCGAATTGGAAGTAATCAGAGAAGAAGCCAGTATGCTTGTGGCAAAGCTCAGGCACGATATTGCTTATGCAGAGCTACAATATAGTCTTGGAACAATATATGCCTCTATTGGAATGGACTTCACCCCAGACAATATAGGAAATTTTTCAGAGAAAGATTTAGCGTCTTTTATCAATGAATCTTTGGGAAGGTGGAGTAAAAAATATTATGCTGAAGTTGCTATACCAATCGGTGAACAAGATCCTGTATTCAAAAAAAAATCAACCGTACTTACTGATATCGATTACAGACGCTCTATTAATTATAATATTCCTTTAGACCCATACTTTTCTGAATTTTCCTTTTCTCCTCAAACTTTTTACTTAAGTGGACCTGGAAAAGTTCGTTATAGAGTAAGAGAGGCTAATGGTAAACCTTTACCGAATTGGTTAGTTTTTATACCAACGGAGAGAAAATTTATTGGTACAAGTCCGGATGGAATTGAATCATTAGAAATAAGCATTGAAGCAAGCAATGATGTAGTACAAGTAAAAGAGTTATTTGAACTTAAGTTTCAAAAGAAAAGAAAACCTATAGTTTTTTATGCTGGAGATGTATCAATGATGGATGAAGAATTAGTCATCACGAAAAATGAAAGTAAAACCTTGGTCATTGAAAAAAATATTGACTCTGTGACTACAAAAATAAATCAAGCAAATGCTATTGCTGCAGTTGACGAAGTAAAGCAAGTTGAGATCAATGAAGAACAAATGACTTTGCCTTTATCTGTAAACGCAGATCTTCAAAAAAAAGTTGATGACTTACAGATTAAGCAAAAACCTATTCCTAATAAAAGTGTTTTAATGGCGACATTGACAGATACTCTTTCAAGTAAATTACATGCTATTACAGCTTATAAGTCTGACCAAGCCGCCTTTATACAAATAGGTGCATTTCAAAGCGAGAATGTTTCAAATAAAGTAGCTGAGGATATTTCAAATAAGATTGGTGAGAAAGTGATCGTTGAGCCAACATTCATTACAGAACCAATTTACTATCGTATTTTAGTTGGACCAACTCACAAAGATAGTGTGTTCGAGGTTATTACAAAGTTAGTTGATATTGGCATTAAAGACTACTTTTTAACATCAAGTTAAAATAAAATACTATTATCATAATTTATTAAAGTTAAAATGCTTCCCAATGGATATACTTGAAATTAAGAACCTAGAAAAGAGCTTTGGTGATAATAAAGTTTTGAAAGGAATTGACTTAAGTGCTAAGCAAGGTGATGTTATCAGCATAATAGGAAGCTCTGGTTCAGGCAAAAGCACACTACTGAGATGTGTAAATTTTTTAGAAAATGCTAATCATGGATCAATTAATGTGTGTGGGCATGAAATTGATTGTGCAAAAGAAAATTTAGAAAAACCTAGTAAAGAACTACAGGATAATATTATTCAAATTAGAAAAAAATTGGGAATGGTTTTTCAAAGCTTTAATCTTTGGTCTCATATGACTATCTTAGAAAATATTATTGAAGCACCAGTTCATGTTCTCGGTAAGAATAAAAAAGATGCAAAAGATGAAGCTTTAATCCTAATGGAGCAAGTTGGAATTCAGGATAAAGCTAACAGCTATCCTATTCATTTATCAGGTGGGCAGCAGCAACGTGTTGCTATTGCAAGAGCTCTCGCTATTTCTCCAGAAATTTTATTATTTGATGAACCAACATCTTCTCTCGATCCAGAATTAGTTGATGAGGTTTTAGGAGTAATGAGAAAGTTAGCAGACGATGGTAAAACTATGTTAGTTGTAACTCATGAAATGGAATTTGCCAAAAAGGTATCAAATAAAGTAATTTTTCTGCATGATGGCTTAGTAGAAGAGGCAGGGCATCCTGACACAGTCTTCACAAATCCATCATCAGAGCGCTGTCGAAATTTCTTATTTAATAGACGATCTTAATAAAGTTTTATATTTTCTACCCATGAATTCTCTGCTCGTGTTTTTATTAAGAATTGTAGATTTTTATACACTTTTAATTTTTGCATACGTAGTGCTCTCATGGCTTTTTCATTTTAAAGTCCTCTCTTATGATAATATGTTTTTGATTAGATTATTTGATGGATTAAAAAAAATGACAGATCCTCCCTTAGATTATATCAGAAGATATATTCCTAATTTAGGAGGGATAGACATAGCCCCTGTTATATTAATTTTAATTATATACTTATTGAAGGATTTACTCATAGAGTATTGGCCCATAAGTTAGAAATCATTTAGGAGACCTTGATCATGACGAAAATTATCGATGGCAAAGAATTTGCCCAAAAAATTAGAAACCAAGTAAAAGAAGACTCTGATAATTTATTTAAAAATAAAGAGGTTCAACCTTGCCTTGCCGTTGTCCTTGTGGGAGAAAACCCAGCAAGTAAAGTTTATGTTGGAGCTAAGACAAAAATGGCTGCAGAATGTAATATCAAAACTAAAGATTTTAAAATGGAAGATACAACTGATCAGGCTTCTCTTCTTAAAGTAATTGAGGAATTGAATAATGATTCAGGTGTGCACGGGATACTTGTACAACTACCGCTTCCTAAACAAATTGATGAGAGAGCTGTTATTGACGCAATTGATGTTAAAAAAGATGTTGATGGTTTTCATGCAATCAATGCTGGTCGTCTTTCAATCGGTGGGGAAATGCTCAAACAAGCATTTATTCCCTGTACTCCATTGGGGTCCCTTTTACTTTTAAAAGACACTGTCCCTAATTTGAGTGGTATGAACGCTGTTGTCATTGGTAGATCAAATATTGTAGGAAAACCTATGTCTCAACTCCTTATTGAAGAGTCATGTACTGTAACCATAGTTCACTCAAGAACAAAAGACATCGAAGCCATTTGCTCTAAAGCAGATATTATTGTGGCAGCAGTTGGAAGACCTGAAATGATAAAATCTAATTGGATCAAAGATGATGCGGTCATTATTGATGTTGGTATTAACAGAATTCCCTCTAAAAAACCTGATGGAAGCGAAGGCACAAAACTTGTAGGAGATGTTGATTATAATGATGTGTTTGAAAAAAGTTCTGCTATTACTCCTGTTCCTGGTGGAGTGGGTCCAATGACAATTGCATGCTTGTTAAGAAACACTGTAACTTCAGCTTATAGACATGCAGGCCTCGGAGACCCAAGGGGAACGGTAGACTCATAATCTCACGAATGGTATCAAGATAAGCAATTTAATTAGTTACCTTTAACTTTTTTTGCTTTATTTTAGGATTTGATGGATAAAGAAAAAATAAAAAAAATATTTGGTTTAGTATTAGTAGATCATAATGTTGAGGAATTTTTTAAACATTGCACTGATGATTTTAAACTCATTTTACACCCTAAACATATTGCTGCTGGAATTTATGATAAAAAAAATATGCATAAACTTTTTGAACATTTAGGTAAATCTTTTCCTAATTGGAGTGAGACTATAGAAAAAATTTATCATGATAAAAAAGACAGAGTTTTTATTACTATATCAAGAGGCAAATCTTCTACTATAAAAGACATATGGGATATACACTTTATTTTCTACAATGAAGAAAATAAAATTTATAGAATAGAAGAGAGAATTGATACACTTCACCTAGCCGAGGGAAATATAGGACCTAGAATTTAAGCTTATTTTTTTTTAAACGAAGAGCATTTAACTTAATAAAGCCTTCGGCATCTCTTTGATCGTAATTAGAAGACTCAAAAGTTGCAAGGTCTTCATCATATAAACTATTAGGGGATTTTCTTCCAATGACAATTACATTGCCCTTGTAAAGAGCTACTCTTACCTGTCCATTAACTCTCTTTTGTGTAACATCAATTGCTTTTTGCATCATAACTCTTTCTGGTGCAAACCAATATCCATTATAAACTAAACGGGCATATTTAGGCATAAGTTCGTCTTTTGTAAACACTTCTTCCCGATCTAGCGTTATGCTCTCTATAGCGCGGTGTGCTTTAAGTAAAATGGTTCCACCTGGAGTTTCATAGACGCCTCTTGATTTAATTCCCACGTAGCGATTTTCAACAATATCAACTCTTCCAATGCCATTCTTGGCACCGTATTGGTTGAGTTTTTCTAATAAATTAAATGGGCTTAACTTTTTACCGTTAAGACCAATGGGGTCTCCATTTTTGAAATCAATAGTTATTATTGTTTCTTTATCAGGAGCATCCTTTGGACTTTTTGAAATACCAAAAACATTTTCAGGCGGTCTGTTCCAAGGGTTCTCTAAAACCTTACCTTCTGCTGATCTGTGCAAGACATTAGCATCAACACTGTAAGGAGATTCTGTTTTATTATGCTTCATAATAGGAATTTTATTTTTTGCAGCAAATTCTAAAAGTTTTGTTCTTGAGTTAAGATCCCATTCTCTCCAAGGAGCAATCACTTTAATATTAGGAGCGAGAGCGTAATACGATAATTCAAATCTTACTTGATCATTCCCTTTACCAGTTGCCCCATGAGACACTGCAAATGCTTTTTCTTGTTTTGCAATTTCAATTTGTCTTTTAGATATAAGTGGTCGAGCAATTGAAGTTCCTAAAAGATATTCTCCTTCATAAATACTATTAGCTCGAAACATTGGAAAGACATAATCTTTAACAAATTCTTCTTTGAGATTTTCAACATAGATTTTTTTAGCACCTAATTTTTTTGCTTTAGCTTTGGCTTCTGTTAATTCCGCGCCTTGTCCTAAATCTGCTGCATAACAAATAACATCTGCGTCATACTCAGTCTGTAACCATTTCAATATCACACTGGTATCAAGGCCTCCTGAATAGGCCAAAACAATCTTTTTTTTCATTTTATTTTATTAGCAACTTTCGATTAGGTTGTTGATGGATTTTGTAAATCCAATAAGAGAATAAATATCTGTTGTTTCTGTTCCTCTTGATGAAAAGCCAACAACAGTCATTTTTTTTCCAGCTTTCATTGCGTCAATTACAGTTCTATCGTCTTTCATAGACCAAGCCGTATCGCCATCTCCAAAAAATTGAAATTTAGCTCCATCAATTGATACTTTAATATATTTTTTTTCATCGTAAGTATAACCTGCGTCCGCTCTTACATAAATAGCGTTTGATTCTTTAATAACAAAAAAAACTACCTTACCTCTTTTTGTATAATTTCCTTTTTCATCAACAGGAAATTGATAAATAGCACACGCATTATTGCTAATTTTCTTTTGAGTCCAAATTCCTTTTTCGTCTGCAGAAAAGAGGAGGTTGAAGTTTAAAAAAAAAATTAAAGATAAAAGAATCTGTTTCATTAAAAAAATAATATATAGCAATTGAAATTGATTTTTAAGTTTAATTAATGGACAATAAATCAGCTTTAAACATGAAAAAAACTAAAACAAAAGAAAAGAACCCTTTTATTGGCGCTCTAGCTCAAATAGCCAAAAATCAAGATATGAAATCTTTTAAAATGGTTTTTGATTATTTTGGACCTCGATTAAAATCATTTTTGATGTCCTCGGGCGCAGAGGAATCTATAGCGGAAGAAGTAATACAAGAAACTATGACCATTATTTGGACAAAAGCTGATTTTTATAACCCCAAATTGGCATCGCCTAGCACTTGGATATACACCATCGCTCGCAATAAAAAAATTGATATTCTCAGAAAGTCTCGAAAAGCTGTTTTAGAAAATATAGATACTGCCATCCTTCCTCCAGTCGAACCAAAATTAGAGGAAGATATTGAGCATGATCAAAGATTTGAAATTCTCAATAAATATCTTGATGACCTTCCAAAAGAACAGCTTGATTTACTCAAAATGAATTTTATTGAAGAAAAATCTCATGGGGAAATTGCGGAAATAACAAAAATTCCCTTGGGAACGATTAAATCCCGTATCAGGCTTGCTATGGAAAAAATTAGGGATCGTATTGAAAAAGATAATAAAACAAATGATCCAAATATTAAGAGTTTGGGTATTAATTAATAATGTTAGATCTTATGGCTCAACCCTCTGTGACACCTGCCAAACTACTTTTTCAGCAATGCGTTGCTGAGAGTTCAATAGAAGGAAATACTCTTAATTTCATTAGAAATGAAATCTCTGGTTATCTTCTCAATAAAGTTAAACCCATAGCTCTCCGTAAGAATGTTTGGAAAAAAACTCTTGCCTCTATCAAATCTTCTAACGGAAAAAAAAATTCCATCATAACTGATCCCTTTTACAATAACCTGCCTGTTGTTCTTCAAGATTATCTTTCTAATAAGAAAGTCAAATGGAAGAATTATTCAGATGTTAAAGTTGCAATGCTCACACCCTCCAACGAAGGAGATAAATTAGAATTAATTCATGTTATGCCAGGCGGTTCAATTCCCCAACACACTCATGAGGGTAAAGAAAATTTTTTAGTTTTACATGGCTCTTATAGCGATGAATATGGTTTATACAATGCAGGCTCCGTTCAAACAAGAGATGAGGATCACGATCACAAACCAGTTGGTCATCCAACTACAGGCTGTATAGGTCTTGCTTACACCGATGGTAAAATCAAATTCTCTGGTAAATTTTCTAAAATATTAAATTTCTTTAATAACTAAATTATAAATAAAATATGGGCGGGCATTATCCCTGTTGTTAACATAAGCCTTAAAATAAAATAATCTGTTTTAATAATTTTTTCCCTAAAATAAAAGAAAAAGTCGAAACCAAGAACTACTAAATAACCTAGTATAAGGTACCATAGTGTTGGTTCAAATTTTAAATCGTAAGCAAGTACAAAAAATGCGTAGACGCAAGGAATTACACTAAATATGATTGCTACTTTATTTTTAGTATTAAGATAAAGCCCCCAATACACGGCACCTAAAAAAGATAGAATGACACTCGAATAAATAACAAACATTTCTTTATCAAATTCAAGAAATATTAAATCAATATTATAAAAGCAAAGGTAAAAAGGAATTAAGCCTGGAATACCAATGAAATAAATCATTAACTAAATCTTATCTATTTGTTCAGCTAAATCTATATCTCTTTGTGTAACAACATTTTTGTCGTGAGATATCAATTCAATTTCTACACTATTGTATTCTAATATAATTTTTGGATGATGGTTATATTTTTCAGCTAGCAATGCGACTTGTGACACAAAAGCAAAGCTTTGCCTATAATTCTTGAAAGAAAAAACTTTCTTTAGAGCGCCGTTTGTATTCTTTTCCCAAGTATTCATTTAAGGAGCTGGATTTGGATTTTCATTATGAATAATATTGATTTCTTCTAATACTTCTGCGCTTAGATCAATATTAATAGAATCAATATTTTCTTTTAACTGATCAAGCGTCGTAGCTCCTATAATATTTGAAGTAACAAATTCTTGTTGATTAACAAAAGCTAATGACATTTGCGTCAGTGATAGATTGTGTTTTTTTGCGATAAGAAAATATTCTTCTACTGCTCTAGAAGTTCTAGTGCCTTGGTATCTGGGAAAACTACTTCCGTATAACTTCAATCGTGAGCCTTCAGGCATCTGATTATTTAAATATTTTCCGCTCAAAACACCAAATCCTAAGGGCGAATACGCTAAGAGTCCAGCTTGATCACGAATAGAAATTTCTGCCATTCCTACTTCATAAGTTCTGTTGACTAAACTATAAGGGTTCTGCACAGAAACAACTCTTGGCAAATTCAATGTCTCTGAAAGATTTAAATATTTAGAAAGACCATATGGTGTTTCATTCGATAATCCTATATGTCTTATCTTTCCTTGCTCTACAAATTTTTTTAAGACTGTTAGGATAGACTCAAAACTATTCCATTCATCTTCTTTTTTGTCATGCTTATAACCAAGTTTACTAAAAAAATTTGTAGTTCTCTCAGGCCAGTGTAGTTGATAGAGATCTATATAGTCTGTTTGTAATCTTTTTAAGCTTCCCTCAATTGCTTCAGAGATACTTTGCTCATTATATTGTTTGCCTCCACCTCGAATCCAAGAGGGGCCAGGTCCTGATATTTTTGTAGCCAATATTATCTGATCTCTATTTTTTTTTTCTTGAAACCAATTTCCAATCATAGTTTCTGTTTTTGTATAAGTGTCTGCCTTAGGGGGTACGGCATAGAGCTCAGCAGTATCAAAAAAATTAATTCCCGCATCAACGGAGTAATTCATTTGTGAAAAAGCTTCTTCTTGAGAATTTTGTTCTCCCCAAGTCATAGTTCCAAGACAGATAAGGCTTACATCGATGTCTGTTTTACTGAGTTTTTTAAATTTCATAAAATATTCATACGGTTTTACTTGAAATGAATCAAGTTAATAGCCATATTTGTAATATATATAAGGAGAAACAATGGTAGACCTTCGACAAAATACTTATTCACAAGCAGAGTCAAATACAATTGACCAAGGCTTGAGAGAGTACATGCTAAAAGTTTATAATTACATGACTTCAGGTTTGGCAATTAGTGGACTTGTAGCTTGGACTGCTTCTCAGTCTCCTGCGCTTATGAATGCAATTTATGGTTCAGCTCTTCAATGGGTTGTAATGTTAGCCCCTTTAGGATTTATATTCTTTCTTGGTGCTAGAATGCAAAAAATGTCAAATTCCGCAGCACAAATGACCTTTTGGGCTTTTGCCGCTGTCATGGGACTTTCTATGTCATACATATTTATACTTTATACTGGCGCAAGTATAACAAGAGTATTTTTTATTACTTGTAGTGTATTTGCTGCCATGAGTATTTATGGATATACAACAAAAAGAGATTTAACAAAATTTGGATCTTTTTTAATGATGGGACTAATAGGCATCATTATTGCAAGTGTTGTTAACATCTTTATGAAAAGCACAATGATGGAATTTGTAATTTCATGTATTGGTGTTCTTGTATTTGTGGGCTTAACTGCATATGACACTCAAAAGATAAAATCTATGTATTACTCAACAAGTGCTGAAATGGCAACAAAGACTGCTATCATGGGAGCGTTAACTCTGTATCTTGATTTTATCAATTTATTTTTAATGCTACTTAGGTTATTTGGCCAAAGAAGATAATTAATATTAAATTTAAAAAAGGGGAGAGATTAAGTGCTCTCCCTTTTTTATTTTAAACTCCTTTTTAAAAAAAAATACTTCTCTAATATCTTTTTGTGATTAGTTATATTTTTGCACTTGGTGCTGCTGCCATTTGGTCGTTAACAGGCTTGATTAGCACAAGGGCAGTTCGATATTTTGGAAGTTATAATTTTAATTTTTTACGTTTACTTGGAATAATAGTTTTATTTACTCCTTACGCATATATTCATTGGAGTCCAATTTATTTTGAAAATTCTATAATAATTGCTATCGCACTCTCTTCAATTATTGGGATAGTGATAGGAGACACTTTTCTTTATATATGTTTAAAAAGGCTAGGTCCACGTCGTGAGGCTTTGTTATTTTCCATTCAAATCCCCTGTACTATATTAATGGCAGATATTTTTTTGAACGCTCTTCCAAATTTTTATCAACTTTTAGGATGTGGTTTAATATTTATTGGTATCATTGTTGCTATTCAATTTAATAAAACAATTAAAAATGATGATTTAGAAAATATTCAAGGAAACAAACTTGTTGGTCTGTATGCTGGTATTGGACTGGCCGTTTGTCAAGCAATAGGAATAATTATAATGAAACCTATATTGCTTAATACAGATCCTATTACAATTTCTTATCTTCGAGTATTAATTGCTGCCATTGGAATGTTATTGAGTTTTGCCTTTTTACCAAAAATGAATTTATTAACAAAAATGAAAGATTTAAAGCAAACATCAATAGCTATTTTATGTGGGTTAATGGGCATGGGTGTTGGTATGACTCTTTTTATAATAGCTTTAAAAAATGGTAATCCCGGTGTTGTTTCAGCACTCTCTAGTACTATGCCCATAATGATTATTCCGTTTTTATGGATTGCAACTAAAAATTATTCAGGCCATTTATCTGTTTTAGGTGCTCTGATAACATGCATTGGTGCGGCTATAATTTTTCTTAGTTAATCTGAGCCCTTTTCTACATTAACAATCTTTAACTCTTTAGATTTTTTAATTTGAGACTGTAGAATTTTGTTTAATGGGTCTTTGCCTAAGTACTTCTTAAATTGCTTATGGCTCTTAGTAGCTTCTTCTGTGTTTCCATCAGTTATAGCAACCAAAGTTTGTCGAAGAAAATGAAGACCTTTTTGTTCTCTTGAAGTTTTATATTTAGAGTAAAAAGATCTTGGATAAACAATAATTTTAAAAATAAAATAAATAATGAAGGTAATCATGAGCAATATAGAAAGAATGATGATGATTGCTTGTACCATAGGGATTTCTAGTTGCCACAGTCCTAAAACTATTGCTAAATCTTCCTGACCATTAAACAAATAAAATAGCGATGCATATCCAACCATTAGCAATAAAACAATTAATAAAATTCTCATCATCTAAAACAAATTCTCTAAAAAGGATTTTTGTTCCTCATAAGCCTTCGCGATTTTATATGTTTCTTCAAAATAAAATTTTTGATTGACTGTTAAATTTTCATAATTAATGACCGCACTTAAATAATTTTTATTTTCTATTGCTGAAATAAATAATCCAACTGTAGTTGAAGAAGTTTTAGCTACAGATATCTTAAAAACATTTTGTGTGATATTTTTGAGCCAATTTATTTTAGTATTTTTTAAAAATTCTTCTTTTATAAAACGACTTTCATTTTTTGATAATTGTTGTTGTATGAATGTACTATCTGGAAGTGACAAAAGTGATTGAAGTCTGGGTTCTGTGAAAAACATAAACTGACTTTGCAGTTTTGTAACATTACTATTTCTAATTTGCTGGTCATCGATATTGAGTAAAATCATATTCATACTTTTTAGTAATTCGTATGCATCTAAATCTTTTACTTCAATAATATTTTTTTGGGGCTGAACAATCACCGGTTCAGAACTCTTCGTTTGAACTTCCTGCATGGTTGAAGATAATTCTAGAATTAATCTTTCAAGGTTAGCTACTTTCATTTCTAAATCTTTATTAGGGTTAATCTTTTTTGCTTCTATAACTGGCTCTATTACTGGATCAGCCTTAGAAATAGTTTGTATGAAATTCTTATTATTTAAATATAAATAGGCTCCGCCTATAACTAAAACTGTTATAAACACCATAATGAAAAAGTTTCTTTTTAGAAAACTAGAACTAGTTGGAATTTTTTTATTGTCGCTCATGAATTAGAATCTATATTTTTATAATAATGAAAGTTTTAGCAATAGAAAGTTCTTGTGACGACACATCTATAGCAATTGTCGATAGTTTTAGGAAAATCAAGTATATACAGACCATTAACCACCAGAAATTCCATAAAGATTTTGGTGGAGTTGTTCCAGAAATGGCTGCCAGACAACATTTAGATATCATGGATATGATTTTAAAAAAAATATCCTCTCGACAATTAAAAACAGTCGATTGTATAGCAGCAACATATGGACCTGGGTTAATTGGCGGTCTCATAGTTGGTTCTAGCATTGCTAAAGGTATAGCAATTGCACTAAATAAACCTCTGTTACCTATTAATCACTTACAAGCTCATTTATTATCACCGCGAATGATTGCTAAGATTCATTTTCCTTATCTATGTCTCCTTGTCTCTGGTGGTAATACTGCAATCGTACTCATCGAAACTGAAAAAAAATTTAAAATATTAGGCTCTACGATTGATGATTCAGCAGGAGAATGTTTTGATAAAGTCGCCAAATTTATGGGGCTAAGTTATCCTGGTGGTCCAGCGCTTGAAAAGTTGGCGATAGGTGGTGACGCTAATGCTTTCATTTTACCAAAGCCTCTTACTAAAACTAAAAACTGTAATTTTTCATTTTCAGGTCTCAAAACATCGGCTATAAAAATTATAGGGTCTCATGAAAATACAAAGGTCTTTCAAAAAGATTTTGCAGCCTCTTTTCAAAAATCTATCTCCAACATATTAAAAATCAAAATCAGTAATGCCATTGATCTATTAGATAAAAGAAATATTAAAGTTAGAGACTTTTCCATATGTGGAGGAGTGGCCGCAAATAAAATTATTAATAAAGATCTAAAAGCTTTTGTTAATAGAAAAAAAATGAATTTTTACCAAGTCCCTTTATCTTTGTGTACCGATAATGCTGCAATGATTGGATGGAATGCACTTGAATTGGCTAAAACTATGGGCTTAAAGAAAAATAATTATAGCATCAGACCAACACCAAATATTTTAATTAATGAAAGCTTTATAAAATAAAAGTAGGATTAAATTTAAAATTTATTACTTCTAAAATTTAATAATAAATTTATTATAAGACTATAATGAAAAAATCTTATTGGCTTATCAAATCTGAGCCTGGCACTTGGTCTTGGGATCAGCAAAAAAAAGATAAAACAACTCATTGGGATGGGGTAAGAAATTATCAGGCATCAAATAATTTAAAAGCTATGAAAAAAGGTGATGAGTGTTTTTTTTATCATTCCGTTTCAGAAAGATCTATCAAAGGAATTGTGAAAGTTACAAAGGAATATTACCCTGATCCAACAGACTCTAAGGCAAGATTTGGTATGGTAGATGTAACGTATGTGAAAAGCCTACCCAACGTCACGCTTGATCAGATAAAAGAAGATCCTTTCTTTGATAACTTCTCACTTGTTAAGCAATCACGTTTAAGCGTGATGCCAGTAACATTAAAACAATGGCAAAAAATTATTAAGATGTCCTCTCAATGATTAAAGAATTTCCTCTCAAGAACCCTCTGCTTAATCAAAATGAATTTGATGAGATGTATCAAGAGTCCTTTCAGAATAAGGAGTTATTTTGGTCCAAAGTGGCCAAAGAGCATATTTCTTGGTCAAAAGAATTTACAAAAGTAAAAAATACCAATTTTTATGATGATGTTTCCATCAAGTGGTTTGAAGACGGTGAACTAAATGTTTGTTACAACGCTGTTGATCGACACGCTGAAAAAAATCCAAATAATATTGCTATCATTTGGGAGGGAGATGATCCTAATCAATCTAAAACTTACACTTACTTACAACTTCAAAAAGAAGTAAGTAAATTTGCCAATGTTCTAAAAAATATGGGTGTGAAGAAAGGCGATAGAGTTACGATCTATTTGACAATGATACCTGAAGTTGCATTTGCAATGCTAGCTTGTGCGAGAATTGGCGCTGTCCATTCAGTTATATTTGGTGGATTTGCGCCTGAGTCAATTGCAGGACGTATTCAAGACTGTAATTCTAAATTTGTTATTACAGCTGATGAAGGAGTGAGGGGAGGAAAAATTATTCCACTAAAAAAATATATCAACTCCGCTCTTGAAAAATGTGATGAAGATATAAAAACTTTAGTTGTCAACTACACAAATACTCAAGAAAAAATTCTCAGAGAAAAAGATTACTCTTTAAATGAAATGCTAGCCTCAGTTAGTGATGTTTGCGAATGTGAACCCATGAACGCAGAAGACCCTTTGTTTATTCTATATACATCAGGGTCTACTGGAAAACCAAAAGGAGTACTCCACACCACGGGTGGATATTTGGTCTATGCCTCTTTCACTCACAAATACTCTTTTGATTACCACGCAGGAGATGTCTATTGGTGCACTGCTGATGCGGGATGGATTACCGGTCATTCTTATTCTCTATATGGTCCCTTAACAAATGGTGCACAGACGCTTCTTTTTGAAGGGGTTCCTAACTATCCAAATTTTTCAAGATTTTGGAAAATTTGCGATAAGCATCAAGTCAATATTTTCTATACCGCTCCCACTGTTATTAGAGCTCTTATGAAAGAAGGAAATGATTTTGTGAATCAATGTTCTCTTTCATCGCTAAGAATTTTAGGCACTGTAGGAGAACCAATTAATCCCGAGGCTTGGAACTGGTATGCTGAAGTTGTTGGAAAAAACCAATGTCCTGTTGTAGATACATGGTGGCAAACTGAAACTGGTGGACATTTAATATCTCCTATACCAGGAAATAGTAAATTAAAACCAGGTAGTGCCGGACAGCCTTATTTTGGAATTGAAGCAATAATTGTTGATGATGATGGAAATATTTTAGACGGAGAATGTGAGGGAAAGCTGTGCATGAAAGATAGTTGGCCCGGACAAATGAGAACAGTTTATGGAGATCACAAAAGATTTATTGAAACATACTTCACACAATTTAGAGGTAAATATTTTACTGGAGATGGATGTAAAAGAGATAAAGATGGATTTTATTGGATCACAGGTAGAGTAGATGATTGTATTAATGTTTCAGGCCACCTTTTAGGAACAGCTGAAATAGAAAGTGCATTTGTAGAGCATGAGCTTGTGAGCGAAGCTGCTGTTGTTGGATATCCACACGATATAAAAGGACAAGGTATTTATGCATATGTCACAACAAATACTGGAGTTGAAACTTCAGAAGAACTAAGAAAAGAATTAATCAATTGGATTAGAAGCAAGATTGGCCCTATTGCAACCCCTGATAAGATTCAATTTTCTCAAGGATTACCTAAGACCAGATCAGGAAAAATTATGAGAAGAATCTTAAGGAAAATTGCTTCTAATGAATCTGATCAACTAGGAGATACCTCAACACTTGCTGATCCTAATGTGGTAGAGTCGCTTGTTGTTGGTTACAAAAAAAATTAAAAGCTCTGATATCGTTAATATATTTAACGCCATTCAAAAAATCAATAAAGGACAGAGTATTGATAATGCTATCCAAGCATTTGATGAGATTAAAAGATCTTTTATTTTTTTAACAGTACAAGAGTATTATAGAAAACACTTGAATACTTTAGAAATTATCAAAAAGTTTTCTCACAAAAATTCACATCCTGACGGTATTATTATAATTCAAATTGCTATAATTATGATTTTTTTTTCTAACAAACCTGAGCATGCTATTGTCCATGACGCAGTTGAATTTGGAAAATCTTTTAAAATATCGGGATTTATAAATGCACTACTTAGAAAAATTCTAAGTGAAAGAGATAATATTCAAAAAAATTTGGAAACACATATGGTTGATAGTGAATTTAAAAAGCAACTCATTAAAATTTATTCTAGTAAAAAAATATATAATTATATTTTTGAAACCTTAAACAAAAAACCCATTGACTATCAAATATCATACGATGATAATATAGAAGCTATATACGACTCAAGAGTATCTATTCTCAAAAATTTTGACGATTTACTGATCAAATCATGGGTGCAAGATATTGGAAACTATGAATGTATTAAATCAGTCAAACATTTAGTAAAAGAAAAAAAAGTTTTAGACTGCTGCGCTGCTCCAGGAGGTAAAAGCTTTCTTCTGTCTTCTTTTGGATGTGAAGTAACTTCGCTTGATAATAATGAGGATCAAATTAATAAATTTTATGAAAATACAAACCGTCTTAACTTAAAGTTAAAAATTCAAGAAGATAATTTTTTAACTTATCAACCTATAGAAAAATTTGATTGTATTCTTTTAGATGCTCCATGTTCCTCTCTTGGAACTTTCAGAAGAAATCCAGATGTTTCATTTAAAATTAAGGAAATGGCATTAAGAGATAAACAAATATTACAATTAAAAATGTTAGAAAAAGCCTCATCACTAGTAGGTGAAAATGGTATTATTATCTATATGGTTTGTTCCTTTCACTCCATTGAGACGATTGAAGTAATTGATAAATTTTTAAAAAAGAATATTGATTTTAATACAATTAATTTAAAATCTGATAAACTATTAAAGAAAAATGATGGATATTTTATTAACCCTCTCTCGTTCAAAGATTTTGGTGGGTCCGACTCCTTTTTCATATCCGCATTACAGAAAAATATCTAGTCAATGAGTATTATTTTAGCGCCTTCGATACTTGGTGGTCCTTTTTCTAATATGGAAAAGATTATTAAGGATTTTGACCAATCAGACGCAAGTTATATTCACTTAGATGTAATGGATGGAGACTTTGTTCCCAATCTAACATTTGGTCCAAAATTCATTTCAGATATAAGAAAATATACTAATAAGACTTTTGATGTTCATTTAATGATCAATCGTGTTGATAAATTTTTACAAGATTATATTAATGCTGGCTCTGATATTATTACTTTTCATATAGAAGTTGATGAAGATATAGAAAGTAATTTGCAATACATAAAATCTAAAGGTTTAAAGACTGGTCTAGCTATTAAGCCCAATACTAATTTGGATGCTATAACACCATTTATTAATTTAATAGATCAAGCGCTTGTGATGACAGTAGAACCTGGTTTTGGTGGCCAATCTTTTATGAATAATCAGCTTCTTAAAGTAAAAGAAATTAAGAAGTTGTCTCAAGACAATAACCTAGATCTTGATATTGGGGTTGATGGAGGAGTGGATAATATAACTGGACCCTTATGTATTAATGCTGGTGCAAATATTTTGATTGCAGGCTCGTATCTTTTTAAGCAAGAAAATCTTATAAGTGCAACGAATGAGTTAAATAAAAAATTTCATAATGTTTAAACATAAGAATGTATTAATTAGTGTTTATGACAAGACAAACCTAGATGTTTTTGCAAATTTTTTACTAAAAAAAAAATTTAATATTTACTCTACAGGTGGCACATCAAATTATTTGAAGCAATTAGGATTGCCGGTTAAAGAAATTTCTAACTATATAAAACAAAAGGAAATTTTAGGTGGACGAGTTAAAACACTTCATCCAAAAATATTTGGTGGACTGCTTGCAGACAATTCTTCTTCGCATCAAAGAGAATTAAAAAATAACCAAATAATAAATTTTGATTTGCTTGTTGTAAATTTATATCCTTTTGAAGAGACACTTAAAACAACTAAAGATAATAAAAAAATTATAGAAATGGTAGATATAGGTGGGCACAGTTTAATAAGAGCTTCTGTGAAGAATTACCAAAAGACCATGACAATTATCGACCCCAATGACTACTTCCCATTTATGAAATCATATAAAACCATTACCAGTAAAAACAAAAATTTTGCCATCAAGGCCCTTGAACATGCTAATAAATATGATCAAAATATTTTAAATTGGTTTAAGAAAAATGATTCAGAAGAATTAGAAACCTTTGATCTCCGTTATGGTGAAAATCCTCATCAATCAGCTCACGCAAAAATTCGTAAAAATTCATTTGAGCAAATTAGTGGGGAGAAAAAACTCAGTTATAATAATCTATTAGACTTAGATGCAGCCATAAATATTATTTTTCATGCACCAAAAACATATAAAAATATGGTCACGATTGTAAAACATAACACTCCTTGCGGAGCTGCAATTCACAAAAATCAGAAGAAAGCATTTGAATTAGCTTTATCTGGAGATCCAATTAGTGCCTTTGGTGGTATTGTCGTATTCAATAAAAAAATTGAAAAAAATGCAGCAAATATAATTACTAAGGGATTTTATGAGGTAATTGCCTCGACAGATTTTAGCGCGGAAGCACTTACAATATTGTCTAGAAAGAAAAATCTTCGACTATTAAAAATTAACAAAAAGCTTCCAAAGTTAGAAACCAAATCCATATTTGCAGGGTCTCTTCATCAAGGTATGGATTTATTGCCTATTAAAGTTAAAAAAATTCATGGAAGTAATTTAAATGAAGCTTTAGACATTAAATTTTTTGTTCACGTTTTAAAATTTGTAAAATCTAATGCTATAGCTATTTTTGATAAGGAAAAACTCTTGTCACAATGTGGTGGACAGACATCGAGAATTGATGCCTTGCGTAATTCAATAAATAAACTAAAGCAGTTGCATGGCATTAGTTTTAATAAACCTTTGTATTTAATTTCTGATGCCTTTTTTCCATTTGAAGACTCGCTCAAGTATATTCAATCAACAAAGTTGAATATAAAAATATTTGCTCCTATGGGATCAGTTAATGATCATAAGATTATTACTTATGCTAAAAAAAATAAAATGACTCTTTATGAGTTAAATCATAGGCACTTCAAACACTAATGAGGATTGTAAAAAATACGCCACCTACAAAAGAATATGTTTTAATCAAGCGTTATCAATGTGTTAAAATTGTAAAAAAAGTCTCTACAAAGTTAACTGATGACTTTTTTAAAGTTTTTCCTGAAGAAAAACGAGGTCGTAAGTCTTTTAAATCTAAAGAAAAAGAAATTATGACTTTAATGGCCTATAATGAATTAATCGAAAAAGCTATTAAAGCCAAATGCCACTGCATAGGAAATACAAATGAATTTTTAAAAGATGAACGGTTAGAAGTGTCTGCATCTTTTTATAAAAAAATATGAATTTAAATAATTCTATTCCTCTTTTTGTAGACTTAGATGGAACAATCATAAAAGAAGATATAGGTCAAATGGCTATAAAGAAAAAAATTTTTAGTAATTTTTTTTGTATTTTTAATATTTTATTTAAATTTATATTTTTTGGTAAGCCAAGTGTTAAACTGTATGTTTCTAGAAATTATAAATTAAATTTTGATGAAATACATTTCAACAGTGCTTGTCTAGATTTTATTAGCAAAGCAAGGGAAACAAATAGAAAAATTTTTTTGATCTCAGGCTCTCAGGAATTAGTTGTAAAAAAAATAGCAAATAAATTAAATATTTTTGATGATGTTTATGGAACCAGAGAAAATTATAATATGGTCAGTTATAACAAGGTAAAATTTATTCATGATACATTAGGATTTAACAAATTTGATTATATTGGTAATAGTCATCAAGATTTAAAAGTTTGGGAATATTCAGAAAATATCATTTACACTAATGTAAGTAAGTCATTACTTTCAAAGATTAATGTGATGAATAAGAACAAAGTATGTATTAAATCAATTTTCAATTAAAAGTATTTTTTTTTGATAATTTTATTTACTCTCAAAATTGGATCGTTCCATTGATCAGTCTTAATTTGTTTAAAAGTGTTTACAGAACTATACCATAAACTAGTCTCATTAATTTGATGTTCCCAGTACCAAATTAAAGAATTAGTTTTTGGAAGTATCAAATAAGTTTCTTTACCAAGAGCTCCTGCCAAATGTGCATTGGAATTATCTGCAGTCACAACTATATCACACGATGATATCAAGGCTACTAGGCCCTCTATATCATTATAATTATCAATATCTTTTGTATCTAAAATATCAGAACGGTATTTATCTTTCATAATTTCTAAATCATTTTTAACATCTCCGTATTGTAGATTTACAAACTGGATATCTTGGTTTTTGAGAAGTGGTTCTAGCATCTCTATCTGAAAACTTTTATCTCTTCCAATATACGGGTTATTACTTTTCCAGCTTACTCCACATTTAATTTTACTCTTTTGCATTTTAGACTGAATTAAACGAACCCTTGTTTCGTCGGCAATTAAATAATTTCCATTGAAATTTTGAAAATCAGAATAACTATTTCTAAATATTTTTCCAAGATCACACATAGGGATATAGGCATCAAATTTTTTTTCGTCTATTTTTTTTCCTCTTTCTATAAATGAGATATTTTTGACAGATCTATGAAATAATGATTGTATTTTAGCATCTGTCATGACTGTTAGGTTGATATTAAATTTTAATAATTCATTTAATAAAGAATAGAATAGCACCTGATCACCTATACCTTGCTCAGCAATCACCAAAAGATTTGTAATTTTTTTGGTGCGATCCCAAAGTGGTAGGCTAATGCTGAGTAAGTATGATACTTTTAAAATTTCTTGGTCAAATCTTGAATCATAATTAATCCAACCATTATAAAAATCTCCTATTGCTAATTGACAATTTGATAAATTAAAAAGTGCTCTTGAATGCTTGGGATTTAAGTCTATGACATCTTTAAAACATTTTATTGCTTCCAAAGATTCACCCATACCATCATAACAGTTTCCTAGTCCAAAAATTGCTTCTTCATATTTAGGATTTATTTTTAAAGCTTTTTTAAATTGTTCAAGTGATTTGTCATAAACTTTCATAGTTAAATATGAGAGACCCATGTTGGTGTAAATCTTTTCATCATTTGGACTTATAAGACAAGCTTTACTGTAATACTTAATTGCTTTTTCACTTATGTCTTGTTGATGGTACAAATTTCCTAAATTGATTAAGGCTGGTAGAGACTCTGAATCATACTTAATCGCTAATTTGTAATTACTTTCGGCTTCTTTAATATTATTGAGCCCCATATAAGCTAAAGCACGATTATAATAAAAAATAGAATTTTTTTTTGATAATAAAATTAATTTGTCATAAATTTTAATTGAGTATTCAAATTTTTTTGAAAACAACAATATAGCTGCGGTTATATTTAAAGCATCTATATTATCTGGATATTTGCTTAATAAATTATTACATAAACGAATTGCATTTTTATAATCCCCATTAGAAAAGTAAGACTTTGCTTCGCTAATTAATTGATCATCAGGTGAGCTCATTTAAATAATAATATTAAAGTTTAATGTATAGAATACATTGATTTTTTTAACTGATTAGTAATATGATAAAGGCATTAGTTTAAAATTGAAGTTTAAAAGGCTAATATTTTTAATAAATTTTAATTTTTATTGTTAGTTTCATATAAATCTCTTAAGTAGATAACTACTGCAATCCAAATAAAAACAAAGCTTAAAAGTTTAGTTGATGAAAAATGTTCGTTATAAAAGTAAAAACCAAGTAAAAACTGTAGGGTGGGAGTAACAAAAAAAATCATCCCTGATGGACCCATTCCACTGAGTTTAACGCCCTTAACATATAAAAATAAAGGAATGACAGTCATAGGACCAGCCAAAAGAATTAGCACTAATAATGAAGGGTCAGATATTTTAAAATCACTCACACCATTTTTAACCAAAAAATAGAAAACAAATAATGCAAATGGTAACATAAATAAACTCTCAACTAGAAGTCCAACATCAGTATCGACATTTATTTTCTTTCTAATTAAATTGTAGAGAGCCCAAGTAATAGCCACTATTATACCTACCCATGGTAAAGATTTAACACTAACCAATAACAGAAATAAAATTGAGATTGTTACAAGAAAAATACAAAAAACTCTTTTTTTGTTTAACTTTTCATTAAAGAAAAAATATCCCAATAAAACACTTAATATAGGCATAATATAATAACCAAAACTTGCATCGATAATTTTTTGTGTTGCTAATGCATAAATCCATACAGACCAATTTATAAAAATCAAAATACCTGAAAAAAATAAACTTATAACATTTGTTCTTTTAGAAATTATAGTTAGAAAAATATCCCATTTAGAAAAAAGTGAGGTTGTGATGATTAGAGTTAGTGCTGTCCAAAGGCATCTATGAATGACAACTTCTATGTGACCAATAAAAGCAATATGTTTAAAATAAATAACACCTAAAAAACCCCACCAGAAGGAGCCTAAGAAACTAGAAAAAAGCCCCTTGTTAAAATCGTTTTGCATATTTGAAACATATTGATTTAATTTATATTTACAAATCTATTGGATAAAAAATTATAATTTTTTTTGATTTATTACTACATCTACAAGTACGGCTATTAAAAGATTCAACATCGTTATTCCACAAATTATTATAAAACTAAAAAAATATATCCATGCCCACCAATATATTTCTTGCAGAGGAAGCATGACTTGCTCCCAGGAAGATAATGTTAGAACCTGAAAAAGAGTAATCATTGATACTCCCAAGTCGTTCCATCTTTGTGGAATATCATTACTAAATAGTATCGATCCTATAGTTGCATAAATGTAGAGAATAATAAAAAGCAAAAGGCTGACATAAAAAACTCTTTTTACTGAGCCAAGTAATGCCTCGATGATTAGTTTAAGTTCAGGTATTATTGAAATAATTCTTAAGACTCTAAAAACCCTTAAAAGTCTTAAAAGGAGATAACTTGAACTATTTGGTATAGGTATGAGTGAAATTAAAACAATTAAGGTATCAAAGATATTCCAACCATTTTTAAAAAATTCATTTTTTTTTGGCTCACCAATAAATCGAATTAAAATTTCTACAAGGAAAAATATTGTAATAAAGTAATCAAGAAGATTAATAATATTTTTGGTAAATGTGCTTAACTCATATGTAGTTATACCAATTGTAAAGGCGTTAAATATAATAATACCTATGACAAGGTATTGAAATAATTGGCTTTCTTTTAAATTAAAAAAGAGTTTGTGCATATCTAAATTACACATATCACACAAAAAACTAAATTTGAATATTTTGTTAAAGATAAAGTCTCAATGAAAAATATTAAAGGTAGAATTCAAATGTGGCGTCTAGACATGAATGCTATAGGTTATAGACAGTAAATTATTATGTTTAAATCGATTGTCATTATTTTAGTTAGTCTAGCACTACTTTCATCGTGTGAGCTAAACAACTCTCAAAAAGTATTAGGAATCAAAGGTGGTGGGCAATTATCGCAAATACCAGCTGATTACTCTGCACCTAAATCAAGTCTGGAGTATTTAAATACAATCTATGCAGAAAGGCCTATTTTACAAGGCAATCTGTATCAAAATTATACACAAGGTTCGATGGTTATTGCAGATTTCAATCAAGATGGAACGCAAGAATTATTCAGCGCACATGATCCAAAGGAATATGTTGATTTTACATTCGGCCCTAATCGAGAAAAATTGATGAAGTCTCCAAGCATTGGTAAGAAAAAATTAAAAGAAGTGGATTGGTTTTCACATTTTCGTTTCTACGATCTTGATAAAGTAGACAAAAATCAAGTCCCATCTGTTTCAAGTGATTTAAAAATATCTGGTGATACTTCGGGATGCTTACATACATCTCATTCAATTGTCGGTAATCTTAATGATGATAACTTTCCTGATATCGTAGTTGCTTGTAGTGGTTTTGATGCGCCGCCCTTTCCTGGAGCATTTTCCTATACGCTTATCTCACAAGATAATGGATTGTATATTGCAAATATATTACCTGGCATTAAATCTTTTTCCCATAGGGCAGCACTACTTGATATGAATCTTAATGGATCTCTAGACTTAGTTATGGCTGATGGTAAAAAACTTTATTACTTTTTAAATGACGGTAGTGGGAATTTTAGTAAACCAAAAACTATAGTATCGAAAAAAGGTGCATATACTGTGCAAGCAGCAGATTTTAATGGTGATGGCTTACATGACATTATATACGGAGGTCATGAGAGTGATCCTTACGGTAAAACAAGAAATACAATTTTATGGAATGATGGGTCAGGTAAATTTTCTTTTAGCAATCAAACCAAATTACCTAAAATGCTAGATTACGGGATTGTGCTTGACTTTCAACTTCATGAAAATCATTTAATGATAATTCGTACTGGTGATGATCCTCCATATAAAGGTAGTGCTATACAGTTAGTATCATTGGATAACTTTGAAGAAGTAAGCACTATAAAAAAAGATGAATGGCACCCTAGTAACATGCAAAAAATACGTCGAGGTGAAACTTTTGTATATGGTACATTGGATCCATACAGAATAGGAAATGATTTTTCTTACGACAATGGTGAAATTCGTTATATTTCAAAATGAAAATATTTTGAGAAACTTATACTAATACTACTTTACACCTAACTTTTTTAAGAGCATATTGCAAAAGATCTAAGAAATTAAGTGATTACAATGTTTTTGGAGCGGGCGAAGGGATTCGAACCCTCGACATCTTCGTTGGCAACGAAGTGCTCTACCACTGAGCTACGCCCGCTTAGCGTGTTATATTTGATATCTAACCCACAACTACAAATCAAGACTTATTTTTTTAAAACCCTTGTTTTATTTACATAAACTACCATTTATATTGTATGAGTTTCGTAAAAGATATTAACCAAGATGAGTTTTTACAAGAGGTTGTTGAGACATCTAAAACCACCCCTGTTTTAGTAGATTTTTGGGCACCTTGGTGTGGGCCATGTAAACAATTAACTCCATTACTAGAAAAAATCGTTAATGAACAAAATGGTAAGATAATTTTAGTTAAAATTAATGTTGATGAAAATAATGAGCTTTCTACAAAATTAAATATCCAATCTATTCCAACTGTATACGCATTTGTCGATGGCAAACCCATTAATGCTTTTCAAGGCGCTCAACCAGAGGGGGAAATTAAAAAGTTAATTGATCAAATGTTAGAAAATGCACCAGGAAATGAGGTGCCAAAATTACTCAAAGAAGCAGACGAAAAATTTAAAGCAGAAGCATTTCAGGAAGCACAAGCTCTTTACGAACAGTTGCTTGGAATGGATTCAACAAATGTAAAAATTATCATTGGTCTTTTAAGATGTTATTATCAATTGGGAAATATTGACGGAGCATTAGAAATTTATGAGTCTCTTACGGATGAACTCATGGCAGATGAAGAGATAATAAAATTAAAAAAGTTATTAGATACTTCTAATAGTGATAGTGTTGATGAATCGGTTTTAAATTCTCTTAACAAACAAGTTGAAGATAATCCTAAAGATAAAGACAAAAGATTTGAGCTGGCAAATACTTTATTAGCAAATCAAGATATTGAAAAAGGATTTGAGCACTTGTTAATCCTGTTTGAACAAGATCCCAAATGGAAAGAAGAAGCCCCAAAGAAAAAATTACTAGAATTTTTTGAAGTCCTTGGATTTAATGATCC
>Ga0209630_10001277_pt1 | contig 27299 bp, 27 predicted proteins | sample COG_01_FD_184745 | JGI IMG/M metagenome (GOLD analysis project Ga0209630, IMG submission 184745) | Pelagic Microbial community sample from North Sea - COGITO 998_met_01 (SPAdes) (version 2) | ecosystem: Environmental > Aquatic > Marine > Neritic zone/Coastal water | place: Helgoland, sampling... | reverse complement strand
CTTCAAGATCAACTTTATAATAGAGATGCTAGCGAATTAGCTCCAAAGATTTTTGATTATGTCTATTAATAGTTACACAGAATTTCAACCTTTAAATTCTTTACTTGTTGGATCAGTATTTGAAAACTCTTTTTTTGATGATATAGCCAATGCTACGATCAGAGAAGGTTTAAAAGAAATAGTAGAAACTGCTAGAGAAGATATTGAAAATTTTATAAGAATATTAAAAGATCGAAATATCACTATACATCAAATGTCTTTTAAAGATTTAGAATTTCCAGATAGTATTATAAAATTTACTGACAAAGATGGATGTATTGGTAAAGAAGAAAAATATAGTTGGGGATATCGTAATGGTTTGCCTGATCCTCCATTATGTTTGCGCGCACATGACATAGTAATGGGTAAAAAAATATTAGTCACTGATAACAATGATTATAATTCACATATACTAACTCGTAAATACAAACAAATTTTTGGAGATGCTTTAGTTGATACAGTAATAAATGATAAAAATATTTGTTTTAAAAGATCAGATGTTAATATAAAGTTTAAAATTAATAGAATGAAACTTATCGATTCTGATTTAGACGTTGATGCAGAACGTAAAAAATTGGAAGAAAACGGTCTTAAGGGTTGGTGCGCTCCTAATTTAACACGTGTAGGTAAGACAATTTTAGTTGATGTTTGGCAAACACCGAATATGATAGATGAATTTTTAAAACCGCATTTTCCAGAATATAATTTTAAAAAAGTATTTGTTAATGAACACAATGAAAATGCATTTTCTGTAATTAGGCCAGGATTGGTTTTAGCATCAAGTTGGTTTAAAAATAATGAGAAAATATTTCCAAAAAATTGGGATATAATATGGTTTGACGACAATGATTGGAAAAATAAATATCTCGATAAATTAGAATTAAAAAGATCTAATAATGGTCTTTTGTGGTATCCAGAAAAAAAATATAATCCAAAATATGAAAAATTTATTGACAAATGGTTAAAAAATAAAGAAAATCTTTTTGATGTTAAAGTTCTTATGTTAGATGAAAATACATGTGTTGTTAGCGCTAAATCTTCTTATATTATAAAAGAACTTGAAAAAAGGAATATTGAAGTATTACACATTCCGTTTCGAAATAGATATTTTTGGGATTGCGGTTGGCATTCTAATACTTTAGATATTAATCGTGAAGGTGATTTAGAAGATTATGGACTATAAAAAATAAGGATTTAAAAAATTGATTAATATACCAGTACTAACAGAAAATGTAATTATTAGATTATCAGGCGGAGCTGATAGCGCAATACTTCTTTATATGATTTGTGATGAATATTGCAAAGCTAATAAACCTTTGAAAATTTGGCCAATCACCGTGATTCATGGTGTACGAAATTGGCAAAGTTATCATGCACAACAAGTATTAGATTTTATGTATGGTAAATTTCCAGACGTAGAATTTATGACACACGAAGTTCGTAAGTGTATGGATCCAGGTGGAAAGCCAAATAATAAAAATGCTAATAATTATGTCGACGATCAAGAATCTCTTATTGATGGTGTAGTATCTGAAGTTGGTGAAACGTGTGCAGTATTTAATGGAGTAACAGCAAATCCACCTGAAGAAATAGGTGAAAAGTACTGGGGAAGTTCTAAAGTATTTGGCGAAAAAGTATGGGAAGTGCGAGAGAAACATCGTGATTGGGAATTTATCTCAGACAGAGAACCAGTACAAGATGATTCAAAACGAAAACTAATTCACTGTAACCCTTTCATCCAACATCATAAAGGACATGTTGCTAAATTATATTATAAATATGAGTTGATAGATGACTTATTACCGTTAACGCGATCTTGTGAAGGTTGGGATTACATGACACAGAATTTTTCTAAAACATGTGGAGAATGTTGGTGGTGTATGGAAAGGGATTGGGCATTTGAAAACGGTTATCGTTCAGTTTGAATACGAAATAACTAATAATAATATTTATGGCGAATATCGATCAGAATCGCAAATTCAATATACACTTGATGCTTGTAAAGAATCTATGGAAATATACGCTGAAGAACATGGCTATGATTTTAAATATATAACTGAAACTGCGCCTTTTCATGAAGAACATTGGAAAGATTACAATCCGTACGGAAAAGTGCACATTGAAAATGGAGGTGCTACCTCATTAGGTCAAAATGTTTTTGGTGGAACTGGTTGGAAATATGTTTATGGGTGGTTTTACTATCTTCCAGAGTTAGCATCTAAGTATGATCGTATTATTAAAACTGATACAGATGTATATGTTGTGAATCCTAAAGTACCATTTCCAATTGAAAAAACTGGATTTGTAACTAAATGCTTAAATAATCTTGGTGTGATTATGTTTGATAAAAAAACAGCAAATGATTTTTTTAAGTGGGGTACTAGCCCTTATGAATTTGTGTATGAAGGTAATAATCTTTTTTATAAAAGTCCTTTTGTGTATGAGGAAGGTTATTGGGACCTTATGAAAAAGTTTTTAAAAGCATTTCCAGAATATGAAAACTGCACATTACCAACAGAATTTCATAATACTATTATGCGTAATCCTGAGCTAGAAACATGTGTGATGTTTCATTTGTCTAGTATGCCAAACGATAGAAAGTATGATGGATTATGTACAGCATTAAAAAAATACACTTAGAATCAACTCAGCTTTGCCAAGCTATGTGTCCTATGTGCGATCGTGTCACACTATCAGATGGCAAACTTAATCCATATATAACTAATCATTCATTATCAATTGATGATGTTAAAAATATATTTTCTCCTAGTTTTATTCAAAATTTAAATGAAATGTATATGTGCGGCAATCTTGGCGACCCTATGTTAGCGCCTGATTGTATTGAAATATTTAAATATTTTCGTAAACATAATTCGAAAATATACTTATCAATGAATACAAACGGCGGAGCTAGAAAGCCTGAGTTTTGGATTGAGTTAGCTAAAATTGTTAATCATGTTACTTTTTCAATTGATGGTCTTGAAGACACTAATCATATTTACAGAAAAGGAGTTTCATGGAAAAATGTAATGAATAACGTAAAAGAGTTTATTAAAGCAGGTGGAAAAGCAAGATGGGATTATTTAATCTTTGAACATAACGAACACCAAGTTGAACTAGCAGAAAAATTATCAAAAGAACTTGGATTTAAAGAATTTATACCGAAATCAACAAATCGTTATGATAAAGAAAAACCAATGTGGCAATCTTATTGGAGAGGTAAAACGGCAGAAGTTATTAAACCTCCAAGCAAATCGCAATATCAAAGTGAAGTGATGAATAATCCACTAATTAAAAATATAGTAAAAAATAGACATAAATTTAACATAGCTCCAAAATGTGTAAAACATAAAGAGATTTACGTTTCTGCAACAGGACACGTATTTCCATGTTGTTGGGCGCATGCATCGACGTGTAGTTCTCAAAAACTTGATTTAGCAGAAATATTAGATATGAATTCAATGGTGAGAGAAAATAATGCAAAAGAAGTTGGAATAACTAAAGCTATAGAATGGTTTGATAGTATATTTGAAAGATGGAATACTGCAGATAATCCATATATTTGTTCAGCTAAATGTAATACAAAACAAGACACTGTAAAATTACAATATGTTGCAACCTAGACAATTACACGTAGACATAACAACATATTGTAATAGTCATTGTGGTGGTTGTGTACGAAATAAAGATGGTGGTGAAACAGCTGTAGAGCTTACTCATCTACCAATTAAAATATTTCAAAAAATAAATTTCGAAAAAATAAAAACAGTAACTTTCAATGGAGCTTATGGTGATTTTACTAGTCACCCTGATGTTTTTGGATTAATTAATTTAATTCCAAGACGTTGTACTGTTATAATATCAACAAATGGATCTGCGAGATCTGTTTCTTGGTGGAAAGATCTTGCTATATTATTATCAGAATTTAGACATGGTAGAGTTAGATTTGCAGTTGATGGAGTAGAAACAAACGAACTATATAGAAGAGGTTGCAATATCGATTCTATTCTTAAAAACATGAAATCTTTTATAGATAATGGTGGACAAGCATCTTGGACATATATAGTTTTTAAACATAATGAACATGAAATAAAAAAAGCACATAAACTATCTAAAGAAATGGGTTGTGTAGAATTTGAATTGCAAAAATCATATATGGAAAACATATATCATAAGAAATATAAGAAATGGGAAGAACATATAGCTACGCGTGGAGATATTGAATCTTTTCGAAAATACGAATATAATACAATTGATTTAAAACACGATAATAGAAATTATCCTCTAAGAGAAAAAGGTGTAGAAGTAACTGTAGATTCAAAATGTTATTGGAGAAAATGGGCTAAAGTTCAATTAGATGCTTGGGGTAATTTGTGGCAATGTTGTTACATGCCAGCAATTGCAACTGAACATACGACATATGCAGAACTTAACTTATTTAACTTAGATAATAACTTGCATAAATACGAATATGATGATATAATTAAAGGTGATTTTTTTACTGAGCTATTTGATGAACCTTTAGAAATTTGTAAAAACTGTAAAGAATATATGTAATTAATGTATAATAATGTGAAAATGGTTCATTTCGAACCAACGCAAATGTGTCAAGCTTCTTGCCCTATGTGTGATAGAAATAAGAATGGTGGAGAAGTTAATCAGTATTTAAAAGATGAATCGATGACAATTGAAGGTTTTAAGAAAGCCTTTTCTCGAGAGTTTCTTGCAAATCTTAAAACTTTCTTTTTCTGTGGAAACCACGGAGATCCTATCTTTGCTCCAGATATGTTAGAACACGCAAAGTATGTTCGTGAGTGTAATCCTGAAATTAATATGTTTGTTACTACTAATGGAGGTGCACGTAAACCAGAATGGTGGGAAGAATTAGCAAAAGTAGTTTCATTTGTAAACTTTTCAGTTGATGGTTTACAAGATACCAATCATTTTTATCGTCAAGGTGTAAAGTGGTCTAATGTTGAAGATAATATGGCAGCTTTTTGTGATGCAGGTGGTTATGCTAAATGGACATTTTTAGTATTTAATTATAATGAACACCAAATAGAACAAGCTCGAATGTTTGCAGAACTTATAGGCGTAAAAGATTTTATTGTAAAGAAATCTGGTAGATATATTAATACTGCAGACTTAAAGAAAAAAGACGATCATCAAGCAGTTTTTAGAGGTAAAGATGCTATTCGATTGTCTCCACCGAAAAACCCTAAATATCGCAACAAAGCAATTGATAATGATTACGATAAAATTGTTGAAAAATATGGTTCAATGGATGAGTTTATTGATATCGCCGATATTAAACCAAAATGTTTACAAAAACAAGAAATATATGTTTCTGCAGAAGGATTAGTTTTTCCATGCTGTTGGTTAGCAGGACAAGTTTATAAGTGGTGGCGACCAATTGAAAGTTCTCAAGAATATAAAGTTATTATGTCAACTGGTGGATTTGAAAAAATAAATGTACATCATACTCCTCTCACAGAAATTATTAAAGGTGATTTCTTTGCAACAGTTAAAAGTAGTTGGGATATTCATGGTGTTGGTCAAGGTAGAATGAAGACTTGTGGAACAAAATGTAATGTTGGTTTTGATCCATTTGTGGCGCAATGGCAATGAAGAAGCTTTTAATAGTCAGTGGCTGCAGCTATACTGATCCTTTTTATCGAGCATATGTTAATAATAATGTTAATGTTTGGCCAAGTATTGTGGCAAAGGAACTAGAAGTCGATCTTATAAATTTTGCTGGAGAAGGTTGTTCAAATGATTGGATTGCTAATTCAATTATGGACGGTGTTCTTGATAATTCAGGACGTGATATAATTACAATGGCTCTCTGGACTGAAGGATATAGATGTATACCTAAAAACGGATATGGACCTAGACGAGAATTTAAAGAAGAATGGATTGTAGAATATCAATTAAGGTGTATGTGGAGATTAAACGAATTCTTAAAACAAAGAAAGATTCCAATTTATCAAGGGCATGCGCTAGCAATTCCAGCTGGTAATTGGGAGCATTTAAACATAAAAGTAGGATGTGAAAATACACACTTTGCAAAAAATAGGTATTTTAACTCAGAATATTTTGGTCCTCAAAAATTTGAAGATAACATGATGTGGGTATTGAAGGACGAATACAGTATTCCTGGAGATGGACACCCTAATCAAAAAGCTCACAATTGGATAGCTAATTATTTTTTGACTAAATATCGAGGACAGATTCATGACCCAGTTCCTGAAAATAAAGAATATGTAGAATTTATTTATGATTAAAATATTAGGTATTTCAGAAGGTAGTCATGACGCTGCATGGACAATTATCGAAAATGGAAAAATTAGTAGTGCACATCACTCTGAAAGATTTGTTAGAGAAAAAAATTATAAATGGATTAAGCCTGACTGTATACCAAGCGATTGTGATGTTATCGTAGGTCATGAAAATAAAGCTAGAGTCAATGAAAGAAGAGCTATAGCTGGTCAACTTCCTATAAATGAAAATATAAAAGTAGATATTTCGTATAATCATTACGAAACTCACGCTTGGGCTGGATGGGCAACGGCTCCATTTAAAGATTGTGATATTCTGTGCATTGATGCTATTGGTGAATCTGAATCAGCTGCTGTTTTTGAGGTAAGAAATGGAGTATTTACTCAAACTTGGGAAATGCAATATCCTCAAAGTATAGGACTTATATATTCAGCTATAACCCATGGTTTAGGTTATAAACCAATGGAAGAAGAATATATTGTGATGGGATTAGCTGCATATGGTGAACCTACAATTGATTTCGAATATCTTTTAGAATTCAACTGTCACAAAGGAATAAATTTACCAAAAGAAAAACCAGAAAATATTGCTGCATCAGTACAGTTATTTTATGAAAAGCAATTATTAAAACTAATTGCAAAACATTGTCATCATAAAAATTTAATTTTATCAGGTGGTTGCGCATTAAATTGTGTAGCTAATTCTAAGATAAATAATAAGAATATTTGGATTATGCCAAATCCTGGTGATGCTGGTTCTTCTCTTGGCGCTGCAGCTAAATTATATGGTAAACAACTAGAATGGAAGGATCCGTATCTTGGAAAGTACGCTAAAAAACCCATTGCTATTAATCCTAACGAAGTTTCTCGATATATTCTTGAGCGTGGTGTCGCTGGCGTGGTTGATGGTCGTACTGAGTTTGGTCCTCGGGCCCTTGGTAATCGTAGTCTTTTTGCTGATCCTCGTCTTGATATACAAGACTCTGTTAACGAAATTAAACAAAGACAAAAATTCAGACCATTTGCACCTGCGATATTAGAAGAATATGCTGATGAATATTTTGAAGGACCAATGAATGAGTATATGCAATTTACAGCAAAAGCTAAACATGACTATAAATCAGTTACTCATGTTGATGGAACTGCGAGAGTGCAAATAGTAAAAAAACATTGTAATTCAGCTATTCGACCTATTCTTGAAGAATGGTATGAATTAACAAAATGTCCAATGTTATTAAATACAAGTTTAAATATTAAAGGCCAACCAATATGTAATGATTGGTCACATGGTAAAGAATTTGAAAGAAAATATAATGTCAAAGTATTCTAAATTATTAATTATAGATCTTGATGGTGTGCTAATAGATTCGAGAGAACTACATTATACAGCATTAAATATTGCGCTAAAAGAAGTAGCAAATATAGTTATTGATAGAGATGTGCATTTATCACGATATGATGGTCTTTCTACTACTGAAAAATTAAAATTGCTAACAAAGGAATACGGTTTAAAACCTAGTTTGTATGATTTAGTTTGGAAAATGAAACAAGAATGTACAAAAGATCTTATAGCTTGTAGTATTAAACGTGATAACAAACTTATTAATTTTTTAAAAGTATTGAGAAAAAAAGATATTAAATTAGCATGTTGTAGTAATAGTATTTCTGAAACAGTGACGCAATCTCTTTATTCTCTAGGAGTATCAAAATTATTTGATATTAGAGTATCTAATGAAGATGTTAATAATCATAAACCTCATCCAGAAATATATTGGAATGCGATGTCTGGTGTTGGTACTCTAGCAGAAAAAACTATTATTCTCGAAGATAGTCATATTGGTAGACAAGGTGCTTTACGATCAGGTGGATTACTTTACGAAATTGAAGACACTCAATGTATAAGAAATATTCGTGTACAAAATGAAATTATTAATATGTTTGATGAAATGAATGTTAAAGAAGTAAATATTCCATGGATTAGTTCAGAATTAAATATTGTAATTCCAATGGCAGGTGATGGTAAACGATTTAAAGAAAAGGGTTATTCTTTTCCTAAACCATTAATTGATATTAACGGTATTCCAATGATCGAAGCCGTTGTTAAAAACATTAATATAAAAGCTAATTACATTTTTATTGTAAAAAAAGAACATACTGAATTATATAATTTAAAAGAAACTCTTAGACTAATAACAAATTCCAAGGTAACAATAATAGAGCAAGATGAACCGTTACAAGGCGCAGCTTCTACAATATTACTTGCAAAAAAACATATTAATAATGATGCTCCTATTCTTATTGCAAACTCTGATCAAATAATAGAATGGAATTCAAACGAATGTATGTATGCATTTAAACACGCAGATATCGATGGTGGTATTTTAACATTTAAGAATACACATCCCAAATGGTCATATGCTGAATTAGGTGATAAAGGTTTAGTAATTCAAGTAGCCGAAAAGAAACCATTGCCCGGTAATAACGCAACAGTTGGAATATATTATTGGAAAAAAGGATCTGACTTCGTAAAATATGCAGAGCAAATGATTCAAAAAAATATTAAAGTAAACGGTGAATTTTATGTTTGTCCAGTTTATAATGAGGCAATTGCTGATGGTAAAAAGATTCGAGTTAAAAGTGTAAATAAAATGTGGGGTATCGGAACTCCTGAAGATCTAGAAGAGTATTTAAGACATGGCTAAAAAATTGTTAATTGCTGGTGGTGATAGTTGGACATCTCCGCATGAACATTATTATAAAACTGCAGGTATGGATAAAATTTGGCCAAATTACGTAGCTGAATTTTTTGATTGGGATTTACTCAACGTTGCAATGGGAGGAGCAGGAAACGATTATATTCATAACACTCTTGTTGATGCTATCGAAGAAAATTCACATAGAGATATTGTCGTTATGCCAGCTTGGTCTCAAGCTATGAGATCTCAACCTTTTGATTTGCCAATTAGTCAGCTTACATTTAATGTTCATATGCCAGATTTAGAACCACCTTTTGGAACAGCAAAAATTGAGTGCCAAGTCGCGCTTCGTAAATTACTTGAAATGCATGTAACATGCCATGATCCTCGAGGTACTATTGAAGTTGGTCTAAAAAAAGATGATTTTAGTAGATATATTGCTCGTTGGTCGATACGATATATCTACCTTTTAAATGAATTTTGTTTAAGTCGCGGTATTGAAGTTATTCACCATAGAGCATTAAACATCTTGAATGGAATTGAATGGATATTAGATCCATCAATTAACTTTAAAAACAGACAAGAAGTTCATGTTGCTGTAAGAGAACGAGATAATCCTTTAAATCAATATCTTCATAAAATAAGAAAATGGGATAATGTTGTAGGCGGCGATCTGTTTGAATGGGGTAGTTCTTGTTATGAGTTATATCCAAAATATTGGTTGTCTCAAGATGAACATCATCCAAACGCGCAAGGTATGCAGCTTATCGCTCATAGTTTTGTAAACAAATACATTGAAAAATATCAAGAACGAGCTACTGCAGAAGCGGATTATGTATATGACTAAATCTAAAATTTTAATAACTTTTGGATGTAGTTTTGCAGATATCAATTTATCTCAATATAAAACAAATAATATTAGAGCTTGGCCTATTTTAGTTTCAGATAAACTTAATATGGATCTTCTTAGTTTAGGTAAAGGTCGTGCAAGTAATTCATATATAGAAAATTGTGTTTTTGACGCAGTTTTAAAATATAAAAATCATGATCCAATAATCATGGTACTTTGGACTAATCCACGAAGATCAAACATAGGTGACTGCGTGACTAAGTTTACTAATTTAAAAGATTTAGATTTTCATGAAAATTTTAAGTTTAGTAATGAAAAATGTAGTGGTGGAAGTAGCTATGATTTTGATGCAAAAGATGCGTGTTATCGTTATATACGAGCTTCTTTGAGAAATATATGGAGAACTAGATATATAGCTAGACATCATAATTTAGAATATTACGATAATTTAGCAGGATGTTGGACAGCACCATATCCACATTTTTTTGATAAACATAATTCGTCATATTTAGATAATATTAGTAGAATACAAGCCAAAATACAAAATGATTGGTATTTTAAAAATCTTAATTTTAAATTAAAAAATATTGAAAGAGGATTCGAAGTTTCCGGTATACCTGATGATGAACATCCAGATCAAAACGGACACGAAGAAATAGCTCAAATGTTTATAAAAAAATATATGAAAAAATTTTACGTTGAGGATTATGTATATGACTGATTTGAAATGGAGTCAATACGACTTTACAAAAATACCATTTGATAATATAGTTAAAGTTGGTCAAAGGACTATGCTTCATCGTGATTTATTTACGGTGAGTTGGTTACTCGGCAGATTTTGTAATTATTCATGTTCATACTGTTGGCCATATGCATCAAGTCGAGTCAAAGATCACAGGCCTATTGATTTAATTCTTATGACAATTGACGAAATCAAACGCCAATCTCGTGACAATGGATATAATTCTTTTCATTTTAGTTTTAGCGGTGGTGAACCTACATTTCATCCGCAATATTTAGAAATTATGGAATATCTTGCAAACGATGTTCCTAATACTAATTATCATTCTGTACATATGACTTCAAATATTTCACGTAAAATGAAATGGTTTGAAGAATATGCTAAAATCTGTGCTAAGTTTAATAGATCAAGTATTACCGCATCATGCCATAGAGAACACGTTGATACTGATACTAAAGTTGCAGACTTTGCAGATAAATTAGAATATTGTCAAAGCCAAGACATTCAAGTCACAATCAACCAAGTAATGCTACCTGATAATTTTGAACAATGCTGGGATGACGCATTATATTTTCATGAAAGGGGAATTAATGTCACTCTTAAGCCTCAGTCTGATCCTACTGCCAGCTTTATTGTTGATGGTTATACTGACGATATGCTTCAACGACTACATAATGGAATGCCTCAACGAGGATTTACCGATATCAAAAAACAAATATCGCGGCCGAAACCAAAAGTGGAACTTGATCTCCGCTATGAAACGACTGGTGTTCCACAACATATGCAAGTTGAATTGGAGGATAGTAAAGGAGCCAAGTATTACATGGATCAAGCTGAAAGGTTCAATGCGTTTAACTTTAATAATTTTAGTGGTTGGAATTGCGAGTCAGGCTATCGTAGTATTATTATTCGTGAGCCTGATGGCAGTGTTAAACGAAGTTATTCCTGTGATGACGAACCTTTAGGAAATATTACTACCGGATTTAAATTATTTGATAAACCAATGCCATGTATCACAAAAAGTTGTGTTTCTTCAGCAGATTCTAAGATCCCAAAAAGTAAAAACGTATAAATAAAGGTTAGCAGGGTGGAACCACCGACAAGGAACTCAACTGGAGTAGTTCATGGCACAATACGAAGAGATTACTATAGATCAAGGCAGTGATGTAGCTATTCAATTAGATTTAGTAGATCACACTGGAGGAGCTAAGTCTTTACTTAATCACACAGTAACAGCCAAGATGAAAAAGAATTACAAATCTACTGACTCATCTGACATACAAGATTTCTCAGCTATTGTTTCAACTCCATCAACCGCCGGTATCGTCACCCTCTCACTAACTAATTCTCAAACAGATGCGCTTAAACCTGGGAAGTACGTATATGATGTAGAAATCTCTTTTATCGATAGTGATAATGCCACAATTGTTGAAAGAGTCCTTGAAGGCCGAATACAGGTTACACCATCAGTTACTAAATAAGGAACTGACATGGCAGAAAAAAGGACTTACGTTAAACGTATAATCGTTGGACGCCCCGTTAAAAGTATTAACGAAGCGGCCTCTGGCGTTGTAGAAGGCGCAGGTCGACAAAACGGCGATATCCTTGTGATGTCACCAAGTGATAATTTATTTAAACCAGGATCTCTAATTGCAGGACACGGTTTAGATAAATCTACTTTTGACAGTAGTTCTAATAATATTGTAATGTCTCTTGACTCGTCAGAGTTAAAGCAGATTATTGATTCTGATTATGTCAAATTTATAACAGGTCAAAGTCTCACACGTAATTTTGTCGATTCTTCGTATGTTGAAGCAAACTCTCTTGATTCAGAGCGTTCGTTAAACTTACTTGGCGCTTTATCAACTTCTATCATTCCATTAAATGACAGCTCAATTGATCTAGGTTCTGCAACTAAAAAATTCCGTAAATTATTTCTTTCTGGACAAACTATTCAACTTGGTGCACTTTCAATTAGTGATTCATCAGGACAGTTTGTTGTAAGAGATTCTGATAATGCTACTACAAAAATTAATCTTAGCGCTAATTCAACAAATGATTTGAAAGAAAGCGATAATTTATATTATACAAGAAGTCGATTTGATTCAGCTTTAGGTGATACAACATCAAGAGGCACAATACGTGGATATATTAATTTAGTTGATGCCGGTGGCGATGGATCTCTTACTTATGATTCAGCCGGTGGTAAAATAACTTATACTGGTCCATCTGCTGTCGAAGTAAGAGCTCATATTTCAGCACAAGATGCTGGAGGTGATGGTTCATTTTCTTATAATGCATCAACAGGTGTATACACTTACACTGGACCAAGTGCAGCTGAAACAAGAGCGCATATCAATGTAATAGATGCAGGTGGAGACGGATCGTTTACATATGATTCTGCTTTAGGAAAATTAACGTACACTGGACCAAATGCTAGTGAAGTAAGAGCACATATTACTGGTGGCCACGGTGTCGTATTTACTTCAAGTACTGGAGTTCTATCTGTCGATTCAAGCGAGGTACGTGGATTATTTTCTGCTAGTGGTGACCTTACTTATAACTCAGGCACCGGTGAATTTAGTATTGATGTTGAAAACGTATACACACAAGCTAATTTTGAATCAGATTTAAGTTTACATTTAAGCGCAACAAACGGTCTTACGTACGATTCAAATACTCATCAATTAAGTATCGCAAACACTGGAGTTGATTCTGGAACATATGGTTCATCAACTCGAGTTCCTATTCTTACAGTTAATGCTCAAGGTCAAGTTGATTCTGCTGGATCAGTATTAGTTGCTGGTGTGACAGGACTTACTTATGATTCTGCAACCGAAAAACTCACAATTAGTACTGCAGATGGTCAAACATTTGCAACAGCGATTGGTGGATTTAATAATCTACAAGCTGATTCTGCAAATTTATTTAATGTAGCTGGAAGTAATATTCATTATGATTCTGGATTTATTGGTCAATTTTCAGCAGATTCTGCGCATATTTCAACCATTGATGTTACTACATTACGATCAGTTTCTTTAGATGCAGATTCAGGAGTAATTACTAGTCTCTCAGGTACATCACTTAATTTTGGTTCAACACAATTTGCAGATTTATTAGCTGACTCAGCTAAAATAGGTAATGTAACTGTAACTGGAGACCTAACAGTTTCTGGTACACAAACAACACTTAATACACAAATTCTAAAAGTCACAGATCCAATAATTCATCTAGCTGATTCGAATATCAATACAGATATTGTTGATCTTGGATTTGTAGGAAAATATTATAGAGGTGGTCAACAAAGACACACTGGTCTTATAAGAGATGCATCAAACGAACAATATTATTTGTTTAGAGATGTTGTTGATTCTTCACTAGACTCATCAGCTACGATAAATCGTAGTGCAACAGGATTTGCAAAAGCAGATCTTAATGTAGCTAGTTTAAATGCTGACTCTTCAACACTAACAAATTTAACCGTTAGTGGTATTAGTAATATATCAAGAGCACCAACTGTTGATTCTGGTACTTATGGATCTGCAACGTTAATTCCACAAATTACAGTTAATACTTCTGGATTTATTGATAGCATCGGAACCGTTGCGGTTGCTAGTATATCATCTACTACATGGGATTCTTCAACTGGAGAATATACCATTAGTACTGCAGATGGTGGATCGTTTAAAACTGCAATTCGTGGTTTTGGTGATAACGTATCATTAGCATTTGGTAATGAAAATGATGCAATTATTAGTCGTAATCCTACTAATCTCGTAATTAAAGACTCAACTGGTGGAATTTACATTGAAGCACAAGACATTTATCTGGCATCAAAAAATAACGGTAATCCAATTTGGTTACAAGTTGGAGCAGATGACGGTGTAAAACTAAACGATTCTACTGGTAATTTAATTCTAAAAACTAGAAAATACGGTGTAGAATTAAATGGTAGTATCACTGGTGATTCAGCCGATTTTGATATAATTCGAATTGGTGGTAAAGTTATTCAATCACATATAGATTCTGCATATATCGAGCTAAATTCACTCGATTCTGAAAGAACTATCAACTTAATTAGAAATGATGCGTTATTTGTAGATTCAGCTTATATTGAACAAAATACACTTGATTCTGAAAGAACAATTAGTTTAATCGATTCAAGCTATGTTAATCTTCGCGCAAAAAGTCTTACTACTGATCAATTTACAGTTACTCTAAACGACGCTGGGGCTGCAGCTGGACCAACAATTGTACTTGATAGAAATAGTTCAAGTGCTGCAGATTCAGATGCTATTGCTGCAATTGAGTTCCGCGGAAGAAACGACGCTCAAGAAGCTACATTAATGAGTCAAATAGCAACGTTTATTAACGATGCATCTGATGGTACAGAAGACGCTGAATTACATTTTCAAGTAAGACAAGCTGGCGGTATCAGAACTAAGATGAAATTAACACCAACTGGTATTGTATTATCTAATAGCGAAAAAATATCATTTGCTGGTGATTCATTTTCTCAAATATTAACACCGAGTAATTACACTAGCAATCATACTTTGACATTACCTGATTCAACAGGAACAGTTTTAACGCGTGAACATATAACATCTCTTGTAGATTCGGCTTATGTTGGACTTAGACAAGGAGCAACAGGATTTAACCTTAACTTCGATGATAGCGCTGGAGTAACTCAAGTGGAGCTAGCAATTACACAAGCAGCAACTATCACAACTGGAGCGGCTATTGGTTTTGGTAATTCAGTAACATTATTAGATAAAGATAGCGCAGAAGTAACTATCTCGCTTTAACGTATAAATAGAATAAGAAACTAGAAGGAAAAAAAAAATGGCAGATCGTATTCCACTAGTCATATCGGGAGCATCAATTAGAGAAATCCCGTCATCTGACAGACTTGACGTTCAAGGAGCACTAGAAGTCAATGGACACATAACACCGGGTGCAGACTCGGCTTATGACATTGGTACTTCATCTCTTAAATTTAGAGATATATTTTTATCGTCTGGCACGATTCACCTTGGTGGTGTAAAATTACGAGCTGATGGTAATAAGTTATCCATACAAGATAGTGCAGGAGCAACCGCTGGTATTACAGCAGCCACTCTTGGAACATTAGGTACTGATGATCTAGCCGAAGGTTCAACGAATCTTTTTACTACAGCAGCTAGAACTCGAAGTCATCTTCAAGTAACAGATGCAGGTGGTGATGGTTCTTTTGCTTTTGATTCTGCTTCTGGAAAATTTACATATACAGGACCAAGTGCAGCTGAAGTACGAGCTCATATGAATGTTGCTACTGGTAGCGGATTAGGAAGTTTAGATTATGATTCAGCTACAGGTCGATTTACATTGACTGGAGTAACACAAGCTAATGTCATGTCAACTATGCAAGCGGGAACAGGAGTAGGTATCGATTCTGCCAGCGGTACACTTTCTATCGGTCAAGCTGTAGGAACAACTGACTCAGTAACATTTGCTGGTTTATATGCTTCAGGTAACGTAATTCTTGGTGGCAATCTCACGGTTAATGGAACAACTACAACTGTCAATTCAACAAATAGTTTAGTCGCCGATCCTTTGATTGAATTAAATACAGGTGCAGGTTCGAATGCTAACGATCTCGGATTTGTATTTGAACGTGGTTCAACTGGTAATAATGCAGCATTTATTTGGGATGAATCAGAAGACAAATTTAAATTAGGTACAACTACTGCTACAGGTGCTTCAACTGGTAATATGACAGTTGCAACTGGAGCTTTAATAGCTAACCTTACCGGTGATGTAACAGGCGATGTGTCTGGCACAGCTGGTACTGCGACTGTAGCAACAACAGTTACAGTTAGCGATAACGAAAATACTGATGAAAGTAATGTGATTCTCTTTGCTGCAGGAGCTGCAGGTTCTGGTAACCTTGGCGTCGAAGCCGATGGCAATATGACTTATAATCCAAGTACTGGAAAAATAACTGCCACTGGATTTGTTGGAGCTCTAACAGGTAACGCTGACACTGCAACAGCACTTGCGACGGCTCGAGCGATTCAAATTTCTGGAGATGCAACAGGTACTGCTAACTTTGATGGATCTGCTGCTATTAATATTTCGGTATCTCTCGCTGCCAATACAGTTACTTCATCTGAATTAGCGAGTGCAAGTACGTTGTTAATTAAAAATACTGCAGGTTCAACTCTGAAAACAGTGATTGGAGCTGGTAGTTAATGGCTAACCCTAACTCTAGAGATACTCTTATCGATTATTGTAAGCGTCGATTAGGAGAACCAGTGCTAGAAATTAACGTTGATGAAGATCAGCTTGAAGATAGAGTTGACGAAGCGATACAGTACTACCAAGAGTATCATTCTGACGCAACATATCGTGCATATAAATCCCATCAGTTAACCGACGCTGATATAACGAATAAGTATATTACTACTGCTGCAGATGTGCAATATGTAACTCGAGTTTTTCCATTTATTTCAAGTGCCAGCGCATCTAAAAATTTATTTAATTTAAGATATCAAATGCATTTATCAGAGCTTACTGATATGACTCAGTTTGCCGGTGATATCGCGTATTACGAACAAATTCAGCAATATCTTTCTCTATTGGATCAAACACTTAATGGTCATTCTATGGTTGATTTTGCTCGTAAACAAAACAGACTTTACGTTTTCGGACACATCGAAGATTTAGACATTAAAGCTGATGATTACGTGGTGTACGAGTATTATAGCACAATCACAGCAGATTCATTTACTGCAATTTATAACGACATGTGGCTAAAAGAATATACAACTGCATTAATAAAACAACAATGGGGAATGAACTTAATGAAGTTTGAAGGTATGCAATTACCAGGTGGAGTTATTATTAATGGCAGACAAATTTATGACGACGCTTTAGGTGAGATTGCAGACCTACGAGAAAGGATTAGATTAGAACACGAAATGCCAGCTGACTTTTTTATAGGATGATAATATGGCTCGCAATTATTATATAAGAGACAATGTAAAAGCAGAACAGAATCTCTATGAAGATCTCGTTATTGAATCTCTAAAAATATATGGTCAAGATGTATACTATTTGCCACGAGAAACTGTATTTGAAGATAGAGTTTTTGGTGATGAAATACCTGCGACATATAATTCAAGTTATAAAATAGAAATGTATATTGACAATATCGAAGGTTTCGATGGAGAAGGAGACTTATTCACTCGATTCGGAGTTGAAATAAGAGATGAAGCTACTTTTGTAGTATCAAGACGTAGATGGAATGCAACAATAGGCGCTGATAACGCTATTAATAGCGAACGTCCACGTGAAGGTGATTTGATATATTTACCACTTTCTAAATCAATGTTTCAAATAACACACGTGGAACACGAGCAGCCGTTTTACCAATTAGCAAACCTTCCAACATTTAAATGTCGTGCTCAGTTGTTCGACTTTAATAGTGAAAACTTTGATACTGGCATTGAAGAAATTCAAGACATTGAAACAGATCACGGGTATACATATCTGTTAAAAATACAAGGGGCAGACGTTCTTAATAGAAAGCCAATTGAAGTTGGAACAACTATAACTCAAAATCAAAGTGGCATACTTGTTACAGCAGAAGTTGCTAAATACTCAGATTCAGACGGCACAATGCATGCAATCAATCTTGCATCTTCAGACGCAACGTTTAAACTATTTCAAGCAGACAGCACAGTTACTGTTGATTCAGCTACTAACATACACACTTTACAAACAGTTAGTGAATTAAATAAACTTGCTGAAAATGAACAAAACACAGATTTTGGAACTTTTGGTGATGACTTTCTCGATTTTAGTGAGTCAAACCCATTCGGTGATCCATCAGGGAATGACTAATGGCAGATGATTTTTTTGATTTTGGCTTTACAGCTGTAGACGAAAACGAACTCGAAGCAGTTCAAAAAACACAAGCAAAAGCAGCAGAGGTTGAAACGACTGCAGTTGCAACTCAAGATAAGATAGATAAACTATATAATGCAATTATTCCACTACTGAATAATTTAAAGAAAAACCCAGAAAAGGAGTATATTCTCTGGCCAGATAGGTTAACAAAGGTGGAATCCTTTGAAGATCATTTGACTAAAATATATAATAGCTAATGTTTGGCGGACACTTTTATCACGAAAAGACTAGACGTGCAGTTGCAATTTTTGGCAAACTGTTTAATAATATATACGTCATTCGTAAAAATCAAACGACTGGTGCGTCAACTTCTCAAGTAAAAGTACCTCTTGCATATGCTCCAAAAGTAAAATATCTTGATCGTATCCGCGAGAATCCGAGTTTACGAGACAATACTAAAGTTGCAATCAAACTTCCACGTATGTCTTTTGAAATAACTTCGTTATCATACGACAATGCTAGACAAATTGCAAAAACAAATACATTTCAAAAATTTGGTAACACGGCTAACGATAGAGCTAAGTTTTTTACTGGTGTTCCATATATACTTACTTTTCAATTAAATATTTACTGTAAAACTCAAGACGATGCTTTGCAAATAGTAGAGCAAATTTTACCAACATTTAATCCTCAATATTCAATAACTTTAAAACCTTTCACAGATTATCCAGATATATTAGAAGACATTCCAATTACAATTGGTGGAGTCAGTTTTCAAGATGATTTTGAAAGTGAATTAGCATCTCGTAGAACAATTATATACACAATGGATTTTGAAATGAGAGTCAGATTTTACAGTGGCTTATCTAATTCTAAAATCGTGCGTGATGTTAGAGCTAAAGTTTTTGATGTAGGATCAGGATTAGCTGATTCAGATTTAAGAATAAAAACAATACAAATTGAACCTAACCCAACAACATTGAACATTTTAGGTGATTCCGATTTCGGATTTTTAAGGACAGATTATGATGCAGACTCCGACGCTCCGTGATAGCGACAAAGCAAGCCGTGACTATGATTACTCTCGTGAAACATATTATGAATTAATTGAAAGAGGCAAAGACGCTCTTGAAAATATGATAGAAGTAGCAAGAGAATCTGAGCATCCTAGAGCTTATGAAGTTCTATCAGGAATGATTAAAAATATTTCTGATGTGAATGACCGCCTTATGATATTAAATAAAGGCAAAAAAGAACTTGAAAAAAAGAATGATATAACTAAAGTAGAAAATACTCAAAATAATTTTTACTTAGGTTCAACTGCAGACGTTCAACGTTTGCTAAAAGGCGATGTAATTAATGGAACAGCAACGACAGACTCAGCCGACTCGGGATACTTATCTAGGTAATCCAAACGTAAAGCGTGACGGTGTTTCCGAGCAGTGGACAGCTGAAAGTATTACGGAATATAAAAAATGTATGGACAATCCCATATATTTTGCTGAAACACATTTAAAAGTAATTAATCTTGATGAAGGTTTAGTCCCATTTAAACTATATCCTTATCAAGAAGAAATGTTTGGGAGGTTTAATGAGCATAGGTTTAATATCATCTTGGCTTGTCGACAATCGGGTAAATCCATATCGGTATGCGCCTACTTGCTCTGGTACGCGTTGTTTCATCCGGAAAAAACTGTGGCCATACTCGCTAACAAAGCATCAACTGCGAGAGAAATGCTCTCCAGGATCACGCTTATGCTTGAGAACTTACCGTTCTTTTTACAACCCGGAACTAAAGCTCTTAACAAAGGTTCACTTGAGTTTGGCAATAATTCTCGAATTATTACTGCAGCAACCACTGGTTCTTCTATCCGTGGTCTTAGTATCAACCTGCTTTATTTAGACGAATTTGCATTTGTAGAAAAAGCTTCAGAATTTTACACTTCAACATATCCTGTTGTATCTGCTGGTAAAGATACTAAAGTTATTATTACGTCTACCGCAAATGGTATTGGTAATATGTTTTATAAAATATGGGAAGGTGCAGTTCAAGAAGTAAACGAATTCACACATTTTAGAGTAGATTGGTACGATGTTCCAGGTCGCGATGAAGCTTGGAAACAACAAACAATTAATAATACTTCGAAGCTGCAATTTGATCAAGAATTCGGTAATACTTTTTTTGGAACTGGTGATACATTAATTGGCGCAGAAGCTCTTATGGAATTAAGAGCAGAACAATCTAAAAGATATATTGAACAAGGTGATGGATTAATATACGAAGAACCTACGAAAGATCACGAATACATTATGTGTGTTGATGTTGGTAAGGGAAGAGGACAGGACTACTCTACTTTTACTTTAATCGATATTAGCGTAAAACCGTTTAAACAGGTAGCTGTGTATCGGAACAATGCTATCTCTCCATTGCTCTTCCCTAGTATTATATATAAGTATGCAGTTTCTTACAACAAAGCTTATGTTGTAGTCGAGTCAAATGATCAAGGTTCAATGGTAGCAAATGGTTTATACCATGAACTTGAATATGATAACGTGCATGTCGAGTCAGCTGTTAAAGCGAATGCCATTGGGCAAGCTATGACTCGTAGAGTAAAGCGTCTTGGTTGTTCAGGTCTAAAAGATCTTTTGGAGACAAACAAATTAAAAATAGTTGATGAGCAGACTATTCTTGAAATATCTACTTTTGTTGGTAGAGGTAACTCATATGAAGCTTCAGAAGGTAATAACGATGATTTAGTTATGACCTTAGTTATGTTTGGTTATTTTGCTCAAACACAATTTTTTAACGATATGACAGATATCAACTTAAAAGAAATGTTGTTTAAACAAAGAATGGACGAAATAGAAGCAGATATTGTTCCGTTTGGCTGGGTAGATGACGGATCAGAATATAGTAAACATCTTGAAGATGCTGAAAACACTAAACCTGACTGGTATGTTGATTTTGAGCGAGAAGATCATTATTAATCATAAATATGAAATAGTATAAATACCTATGAAATTGAAAAACAATCGTATTATGCACCATATAAATAACCGAGTGAGGTAGACTAATGGCACTTTTTACACCATCTCAAAGTCCTGCGGTAATTGTTAAAGAGGTTGATGTTACAGGCGGCGTGCCTAACGTTCAATCCTCAGTTGGCTGTTACACAGGCAAATTTATGTGGGGTCCGGCGGATGAGAGAACTCTTATTTCAAATGAAGAAGAGTTATCAGAAACATTTGGAACTCCAGATGATAATCATTCAATTGACTACCACGACGCAGCGTATTTTTTACGCTATTCAGGATCGCTACAAGTTAGTCGTATTGTAGATACTGGCGCTAAAAACGCAGTTTCTACTACAGGACAAACTTCGGCATATGCTGTGGGAACATATACTCTCCCACAAGTAACTAATTCAGCTAATTTTAACTCTCAGCAAGCTTCCTTAGATTCTGACGGTCATACCTTTATAGGTAGAGTCCCAGGTACTCTAGGAAATTCTTTAAGAGTTTCAATTTGTCCACCATCAATTAACGATTCAGCTTTCGACGGTTGGACCTACAAAGGTTCATTCGATGCTGCACCAGGGACATCACAATTTGCAACTAACACTGATGGAACAAACGATGAAATCCATGCTGCAGTTGTCGATGTAAACGGAGCGTTTACAGGCACAAAAGGCACTGTTCTTGAAACATATCCTTTCATGTCTGTTGCAAGTAACGCGATTAATACTGTCGATGGATCAAACATCTACGTTAAAGATGTAATAAACCAAAATTCAAAATATGTACACTTTATTGATTTTGATTCTAACTTTAACTCCTTTAACGCTGGAACAGCTACTACAGCCGGAACAGCTAAAGACTTTTTAGGCACTCATACTGACGTGTCTGCAGTAGTTAACTTCGGATTTGATTCAGGCGTTAACGCAGGCATTCTTTCAGCTGGAGATTATCAATCTGCATTCGACTTATTTGAAGATAAAGAAGTCGTTGAAATTGATTTCTTAATTGCGCCAGGGATGACAGCACGATCAGATCAGACAACAATTGTTAATGATTTGGTTGCAATCGCAGAATCGCGTAAAGATTGTATCGTCGTATCTGGTCCAGCTAGAAACGATATTGTGAATGTGTACCAAGCTTCAACTATTATTACAAATGTAACTGCAACTGCTAATACATTTACAAGATCTAGTTATAATACAGTAGCTGGTAATTATCTAAAAGTTTACGATAAATACAATGATAAATTTATTGATATTCCAGCAAACTCTTCAGTAGCAGGTCTCATGGCTGAAACTGATAGAACAGCTGCACCATGGTTCTCACCAGCTGGTTCAAGACGAGGACAGCTACTTGGCGTAACTGGACTAGTCTTTAATCCAAATAAAGCACGTAGAGACACGCTTTACAAAAATGGTATTAATCCAATTGTTAATTTTGCAGGTCAACCAGATCTGACAAGATCAAGCATACTATTATTTGGTGATAAAACAGGTCTTGCAAGACCTTCTGCGTTCGATCGTATTAACGTACGTCGATTATTTTTAACAATTGAGCGTGCAATCGCAAGAGCTGCTCAAAACGTACTCTTTGAATTCAACGATGAATTTTCAAGAGCTGAGTTCGTAAATATTATCGAACCTGTGTTACGTGATGTTAAAGGTAGACGTGGTATTACAGACTTCCGTATTGTTGCGGATGAAACTGTAAATACTGCAGCAGTAGTAGATAGAAATGAGTTCATAGCTAATATCTTTATAAAGCCAGCTCGTTCTATTAACTTTATCACTCTTAACTTTGTCGCAGCTAGAACTGGCATTTCCTTTGAGGAAGTCGCTGGCGCTGGCATATAATCTAAGGAGGTAACTTATGGCACTAGGTAGTGTAGACGAATTTAAGTCCAGGCTTACTGGCGGCGGTGCACGTGGTAATCTCTTTCAGGTTACACTTGCAAATCCAAGAGGTGGTTTAGGCGTAAACCTTGACATTGATTTCACAGCCTTTATGTGTGAAGCAGCTCAATTACCAGCTTCGAATGTTGGTACAATTGTAATTCCATTTCGTGGACGTCAATTGAAAGTTGCTGGGGATCGAACATTCGATTCTTGGAACGTCACAATAATAAACGATGTTGAAATGAAAGTCAGAAATGAAATGGAAAGATGGATGAACGCGATCGCTAATCATGCAGATGCTGGCGGTGTGCAAAATCCAGAACTCTATTTTGCTGATTTAAAAGTCGAACAATTTGATCGTGACGAAAGTGTTGTTAAGACATACACGTTCAAAGATGCTTGGCCTTCAGCTATATCTCCAATTGAATTGAGTTATTCTGATGATAATATCGAAAGATTTACGATAGAATGGCAATATCAATATTGGACATCAAATACCACTGATGGATAAATGATATATAGATGGAGAGCGGAAAACCGCTCTCCTCTTATAAAAGGAATTATTAATGGCAGACACTGATGGCTTTAAGCTATTTGGCTTTGAAATAAAAAGAGCTTCAACTGTTGGATCGGAGAACCCGAAAGCTCCTTCCATCGTTCCAGCTCGAGATGAAGATGGTGCAGGTTATGTTACTGTATCTGGATCACACTATGGACAATATATTAGTCAAGACGGTACTGACGCAAAAGACAATCATGCGTTAATAATGAAATACCGTGGCGTGGCTATGCACCCTGAAGTTGATATGGCAATTGAAGATATCGTTAACGAATCAGTTGTTGGCGGACAAGAACCTATTGCTTTAGACATGGAAAATTTAAAAGTTTCCGAATCAATAAAAAATAAAATTAGAGAAGAATTTGACACAATATTAAATAAAATGAATTTTGTCGAACTTGGGCACGATATTTTTAGACGATGGTATATCGACGGTAGATTATATCACCACCTTGTAGTAGATGAAACTAATCAAAAGCAAGGCATTCTCGATATTAGACCGATTGATTCGGCAAGAATTCGTAAAGTAAAACAAGTAAAGAAAAAGAAAGATCCAAAAACTGGAGCTAATTTAATACAAAAAGTAGATGAATATTTTATTTACCAAGAAAAACCTGGGTATCAATCTGCTGGAGTTAAATTAAGTCTAGACTCAGTTTCGTATATCACATCTGGTTTGTTAGATGAAAAACGGCAAAAAGTTTTGTCATACTTACACAAAGTACTTAAGCCACTTAATCAGTTAAGAATGATGGAAGACTCTTTAGTCATTTATCGTTTAGCAAGAGCACCAGAACGTAGAATTTTTTATATTGATGTTGGTAACTTACCACGTGGTAAGGCTGAGCAATATATGAAAGACATTATGACTCGTTATCGTAACAAGCTTGTTTACGATGCTAGTAGCGGTGAAATCAAAGATGATAGAAAACATCAGTCTTTGCTTGAAGATTTTTGGTTACCACGAAGAGAAGGTGGTAAAGGTACTGAGATTTCCACATTACCAGGTGGCGACAATCTTGGACAGATGGATGATGTATTATATTTTCAAAAGAAAGTGTATCGTTCACTTAATGTACCATTAAATCGTTTAGAACAAGAACAACAGTTTTCACTTGGTAGATCTACAGAAATTAGTCGTGACGAATTGAAGTTTCAAAAATATATCGATCGACTACGTACAAGATTTGGAACTTTATTTCTTGATATTTTAAAAATACAACTAATATTAAAAGGTATTATATCTGAAAATGATTGGATAGATATGCGAAATCACATTATTGTTGATTTCTCTAGAGATAATCATTTTACAGAATTAAAAGATTCTGAACTTTTAAGAGAAAGACTTACAACGCTAGATGCAGTAAGTCAATACGTTGGACCTGACGGTTACTTCTCGAAACAATGGGTGATGAAGAATATTCTTCATTTAACTGATGACGAAATTGATACTATGCAAAAACAATCGCAAGGTGACGAACCACCAGAGCAACAAGGAGATGAAGAATGAGTGAAAATTTAGAACTAGATGATAATGAAGTTGAAGTACAAGAAAATCCTTTAGCTGGTTTAGTTGATGCTGCTTTAGCAAAAGACTACAACAAAGCGAATGAAATTTTTGGACAAGCAATTTCTGTTAAACTAGACGATGTGCTTGATCAAGAAAGAATTCGTTTGTCTGGGGCCATTTATAACGGTACCGAAGACGAAGACGAGGAGGAAGATATCGATGAAGACGATACTGAAGATAACGAAGACGTATCTGATGATGATATTGATGTGGAAGATCCTGATCTGGAAGACGATATTGAAGACGACGATGAAGATTTTGAAGAAGACGAAGAAGACGAAGAAGAAGAAGTAGAAAATTAAAATCATATAAATAATATTAATAAATTTAAGAGGAAAGCGCAAAATGGTACAATATTATAAACCATTGCAAGCAGAAATTGCATCACCTACTTTAGCAAGTGCTGCTTCAACTGTGAGTGACTGTACTTTAGTTCGAGCAGTTAATTCATCAACTACAGCTTATCAGGTTGTTTTAATAAACACTGCTTTAGCTGATAGTGCTACTATGACACTAACTGGTGGTGAAACTGTGTTGATTCCAAAAGATTCAACTACTAAAATATATGCTGCTAATGGCGCGATTAAACTAACGTCTGTTAGTCATCCTCGCGGATAAAAAAGAAAGTTTGTGCAATGAAACTTATTTCTGAATTTGTAGACCATCAAATTGGCTATAACATTATTACTGAAGAAAAAACTGGCAAGAAAAACTACGTTATTGAAGGCGTATTTGCACAAGCTGATATGAAGAATCGTAACGGTCGTATATATCCAAAACCGATCATGGAAAAAGCTATCAATTCTTATAATGATAAGCAAGTTTCTAAAGGTCGTGCGGTTGGTGAGTTAAATCACCCTGAAGGACCGACCGTTAATTTAGACAAGGTTTCACATAAGATCGAAGAACTGAAATTTCAGGGAAATGATGTTATGGGAAAAGCTACAGTACTGAATACTCCAATGGGAATGATCGTTCAAGGTCTACTCGATGGCGGCGTTCAGCTGGGCGTTTCGACTCGTGGTATGGGAAGTTTAGTAAACCAAAACAACGTAATGGTCGTCAAAGACGATTTTATTCTTAATGCTATTGATATAGTACAAGATCCATCTGCACCGTCAGCATTTGTTAATGGAGTTATGGAAGGTGTTGACTGGATTTGGAATAACGGTATTTTGGAAGCTCAAACAATTGAAAAAATGGAGACTGAAATCAAGAAAGCTCCGCGGAAAGATCTCTATGAGGTTCAAGTTCGTGAGTTCAAAAATTTCCTCTCGTTAATCAAAAATTAATAATAGGGAGTCAATTAATGACTGATCAAAATCAAATAGAAGATCAAGATGTTGAGCTCCATGATGATAACGTCGTGGAAATGAACACCGGAGATCAAGAAGCACAGTCAGTTGCAAGTGTTGATAAAGCCGGAGATGCTAGTGGGGCAGCCCCAAAGCGTAAAGGTGATCAATCTAAACAAGATCCAATGCCGAAAACTAAAGCAGCTATGATTACTGCTATGGTTGGTAAAATGCAAAAAATGGATAAAAAAGCTTTGCATGCTATGATGCACTATAACGGTACAGACGAAGATGATTTCGATGGCGAATCTATTGCTGAGCAAGAAATTCAATACGAAGCAAACTTCGAAGAAGACTTAAATGCTCTAGTATCTGAAGAGGCAACACTTTCAAGTGAGTTTAAAGGAAAAGCTGCTACAATTTTCGAAGCTGCTATTAAAACTAAACTTGCAAAAGAAGTGGAT
>Ga0209630_10001275_pt1 | contig 27331 bp, 16 predicted proteins | sample COG_01_FD_184745 | JGI IMG/M metagenome (GOLD analysis project Ga0209630, IMG submission 184745) | Pelagic Microbial community sample from North Sea - COGITO 998_met_01 (SPAdes) (version 2) | ecosystem: Environmental > Aquatic > Marine > Neritic zone/Coastal water | place: Helgoland, sampling... | reverse complement strand
AAGAAGTAAAGAAATCTAAAACTCAAACCTAGTCCGACGCCATTGCCTACGATTTTTCTGTCTGAAACTCCCATTACAACAAAAAGCTCGAGAGAGTTGCAATCTTGTAAAATTCGCTAAACAAGCTACTTGCAAAAATAACTTATTCGGAGATACTTTTCTTATATGTGCGCTGCCTAAGCACAATAAGTGCGCGCTGATTGGGTATATTTACGAATCGAATAAAATGAACCTTTTATAATTTGTTGTCCTACGACATTTGCGAGTATCGATAGAGGATAAAGATATTCAGAGTTCAGAGAATGAGAGAACAGTCGGAGAGTCTCCTCAAAAAAAAAAAAAAAAATACGCGTAACAACATACCGGTACATACTAGTATGTATATGTATGCTTTTACAGCAATGTACCATATAGAAACTCATGTTCACTCGTGATTTGATTGATTCGAAAAAGAATTGCAAGGGGGAAAGAAGCAAAGCTGAGTGGTTGTGGACTAGGACTGGCACAACTTGCGATCTCGTATCTCACGCACCTGAACGAATTTTTCTTCCAATTTTCCTGTACACTCTTCTTGCATTAATTCCTAAAAACTACTTGTACTCATTAGTTTCGCATATCTTTTTAAGCATACGGAACATATAATAATTTTATACAATTTTATTTTGAATTTTGGGATAGACATATTACTCCTTCTCTCCTTATGTAAGTGCTTTTAAGTGAAGCCACGAAGCATCAAAGCGCCTAGTTGATGTCGATGTCATTTTTTCATGCAATTCAATCTATCATTCTTCAATGAGCAACCACAATTTCATGTGAAATGTAGCATCTAATAAAACTCATCATCTCTGTAGACAAATTCACTTGTACTCCAACGCTCAGCTGTTTTAACACTGTTTTCATCAAATTCAGGAATAACAGTATCTGAAGGAACAATCTGCATTTGAACTCCCGGTGCATGGTCTAACGAGCTCAAGTTTTGCAGCACTAAATTCTTCACGGACTGAAGGTATTGCTTTGTATTGAGATTCTCAATGGCAAAAGTTGGGGTTACCTTAAGCTTATACTCACCGTCAGAATAATATTGATAGTAAAAGTCATGCTCTGGAATATCTTCACAAAGCTCTTTTTCTAACAAGGCCGCAGTTTCTCTCGTCCAGCATCTAGAAACATTGGATTTCGTATAGCCACCGCCTCCAGTCACTAGAATGGGTATTTTAAAAGATTTCATAAAGTTCACGCACTCAGCATGTCCTTCTAGTGATAAGTTAAAACAACCAAGACGGTCAGCAGCCAAGGAATCTGCACCACATTGCAGAACAATAGCCCCAGGCTGGTATAAATCCATTACTTTCTTCATAACAGTCTTGAAAATATCGCAAAAGCTATCATCGTCAATTCCATCATGAAGTGGTACGTTGCAACTATAATATTTTCCTGAATTTTCTCCTATATCACTGATTGCTCCTGTTCCAGGAAAGAACATATCGCCATATTTATGAAAACTTACAGTCATTACTCTATCAGTTAAGTAAAAAGCTTCCTCGACACCATCACCGTGATGAATATCAATGTCGATGTAGAGCACTCTCGCATGGTGTTTAAGTAGTTCAAGGATTGCTAGTACTAAATCATTTACATAACAAAAGCCAGATGCTTCTGACTTCTTGGCATGGTGTAATCCACCAGACCAGTTTATGGAAATATCAGATAGACCTTGGTTGAGGCGAACTGCTCCATCAATAGAACCACCTGAATATGTTCTGCAAAACTCAAAGAGACCATCGAAAATCGGACAATCTTCTCCGAGATTAAATTTTTGCATCATCCCTGCGTGTTCGTGCTGTTTATCTGGTGTGATTGTGGACAAGAAATTTATGTAGTCCTCTGCGTGAAACTGTGAAAGTTCGTACATGTAAGATTTGCGTGGACGGTAAATTTCCATATATTTATGCAAGTCATATGCAAGAATTAAACTGTGAGCCATTGCTAGTCTATGAGGCTTCATTGGGTGATTTGGCGCATAATAGCTCGTGCCAACTTCTGCATCATAGTAATAAGAAATTCGATCTTTTGCTATCGGCATTTTGGTTTGAAAAATCACTCTCACAGATTGAACGCGATTACAAAGTTTCGTGCGATATCCTCTATTCCTAAAAGTACGAGAAATATCTGCTTGAATTGTATCTGAGTAGATTAAAAAGCGATTTTGCACTACTAACTTGAACGTGGGAATCCCAACGTGTAAAATGGATACTTTATTTACACTCCTACCGTATGTACAATGCTTACGCCCTTTACGATCTTCGTGTTTCATTTTTTTTTCTTTTTCATTTTTTCCTCAAAAGTCCACACCAACAGTCTCCCCCGCTCGCACAGCTCACTTTTAACAAAGGAAAGAAAGGTAGTACTTATGCATACTTTTATTAAATTTTAATTGCCGACGAACTTCGCCGATTCTGACAGTCTGTTTTCCCTTGTCCCTTGTCCCTTGTCCCGGTGTCCGAGTTAAATCTGATATCTGATATCCGAAATCTGGGACTCTGAATTACGAAATACTTTCAACACTCAACTCATTATGTCACTATCGCACTGACCCGTTACCTCAAAGGATTACATAGCCGTATCGTTACACACACTTGTGAGTACTGTGCGCGAACTTTTTATATTTGAATCTTGAAATATTCACCTGCGCCAAGACTCTAAGAAGCAAAAGTATGGACGCACCTGAACAGAAACAAATTGGAGTGACGTATAACTGCGGAGGTCTCATATCATTTTATTTTCCACGGGCCTTTTCCTTCTAACTTTACGCTTAGACTGTGGGTCAGAGGTTGTTTTGCGCCCCGGTGATATTGTTATATGCCGCGAGTGTGGATATCGTATTCTTTACAAAAAACGAACCAAACATGGTAAGTAGTTCTCAACCCTATGACTTTCAATTCACGCATTTTCTCTTCAAGTTGTACAGTTTGAAGCAAGATGAAAATGAACTATCACATGTGCGTCGGTAAGTTCGAAATGAAACGCAAGCAGTGCAGATTGTAAAAGGAACGTTATCACATGGGAACAGGTGACAATAGTGATGTAAACTAAAATCAAATGTTTTTTCTTGAAATTTTAAAAGTATACTATTTATTTACCCTTCTATTGCATCCCCTGTATCTTTCCATTTGTTCCCACATGAAACACATTGGAAGTAAAGTGACATTCCTTCAGTAGTGACAAGTGAAAAGAAGACTGCCTCCATCGCCTCGCATCTAGCACATCGAATATCTCGGGATCTTGGTAGGGTTGGATCTATTCGCACGTCCTGAATTACACTTGTTTTTTCATCTGAAGAGTGCATAATATTGTTTCGATAAACACAGTGATCTGCAGCATCCGTGCTATAATCACAGTTTCTACAAACGAAAATTAACTTCTTCCGCGCTCTATCTTCCTTCGGATAAAGTAAATCGTTGCTATTCGGACAAAATCTAAGTTCAACACCGCTGCTTTCGCCCTCTTTTTTTATATTCGAGTGAAAATCAGCCATACTACGATTAAGAGAATTGAAGTATACTATCTTTCGTGGATTCAACACTAGATAGTCAAAATTTCTAATGAGACTATTGATGATATTAAACGCAATTCTTGCGTACAGATCACAAGGCACTGTTTCGAAGGTATCTACGATACGATGAATGGCAAAAACGGATAGTCAAACTTCCAGTGCGTCTTTTGAACGTGATTCTGCTCACAGATCACAAGGCAATGTTGCAAAGATATCAGTTCGATATATGCTGAAATAGGTTTAAATAATACTTGACACTTCACACTATATAAGTGTGCAGTTTCGACTATCTGAGGGACTTGGTGAGACACCGATACTAAAATAGTAAAATTGAGGTACTCGTAATTAACGTTATAGTTTTTACAGCTATGCATAGGACACAGCACAACAGCCAAAAACTTTTCTTGTTTAAAAGTTGATTTGCACATGCTAGACAAGAGCACTGCAGCTGACAAGGCAAAAAAAAATGAATATATTGGATCAACGGTCCCCACATCATTATAACTCTAAAAACACTTCCGTGTCTCAAAGAAAGCGAAAGAAAGATCACAAATAAGGAAAAGCTTCTCCTGAAGGAAACTACGAAACATCGAAAGTTAGCCTTTCGAGCCCATCAAAATTAGTGCACAAAAACATAATAATATACTTTCAATCTACGGAACTTGGAAGAGATGACGAATCTAATTGACGAATACGATATGCTAGTATATCCTGGGTTTCTCCGCAGAAATGTTGCAAAATGGAACGAAGACGGAAGTTTTGCACCTCTCGCCAGGGCAAGGGGACCCAAAGGAGATACTTTTGTTCTTCAATTAAAAAGTGTCGAAGTTGATCAAGATATAACTGAAATCGAACTAGAACTCGGCTTGTCGAAAAAGCACAGCAAGAATAGGTAGTTGAGCACTTAAATTTCATAAAAATGAATGACAGAGAAGGAGTAACGATATACGAAATAATAGCTGCTAATAATTTAGCGAGTGAGTTATTATCGAGTTCTAATCTCGCACTCAGAGTAAGTGCCTAGCTTCAATTTCCCCAAGAAAATAAAGTGTCTTCTCTTTCAAATTCCAGGTTTCTCTGCAGAGGACAAGCTGTTTCAGAAATTTAGTTTCATGGGAAGCTGAGTTATCAGCTGTTGTCATGGTGCTATCTCAGCTACTAGTGTCAAATGTTTCGTCCTTGACCGAAATGTTTTATGGGATTAAAAGGATTTTAAATTCAGAAAACATCAATTCCTCAAAAGTTAATGTGATTTCAGAGCGAGAGCTTCCACTTCTGGGAGTTAAATTTTCACTATTATTCTCTGCTGTACTTCCATACCTGCAATCGAAGATACATGGAACATATTTGAAAGCGAAAGAAATGCATGCTCTCGGCAACCTTTTACCAATGCCTACTTCCTCACATGTATTGCACAAGTGCCCAAACAACATCAGTACTTCAAAGATGAAGTTTTTCGTTCTCTCATACCCAATTTTTTCGTGCCTATATGAAGGAATGCAGTTCATTGAAATATTGAAATTTGTTTTGAAGGAGAGTAAGTTCTATGGTGTAGTCAATAGAGCTCTTCGTATTCAGCTTATTCGGTCTGATGCAAGTAGCACTTTGCGCCAAAACTTATGTCTAAGTGTTGGTGCGGTGGGATTTAAGTTTGTGAGCTTTTGGTTAAATAGAGATAGATCAAGGTTGAGAATTTGGGAAGATCGCCTCATTTTACCATTATCGCCCATGATTGAAAGGGACTTTGCCAGAGTTCAGTCTAAGTCGCAAACTTCAAACTGTCCGCTATGTCGGAAAAAACTGGTGAACCCTTCGGTACTGACTGTTAGTGGGTAAGTTTATTGGGGAAGAAAGTTATCTTCTATTAAATATTTATATTTCACAGGTATATATTTTGTTTTGATTGCATATCTTCACACTTGCTAAGATATGGGAATTGCCCGATAAGAGGTACACAAGTCTCGAATTATTCAGATAAAATTAGAAGAATATTTGTGTCAAATGAAAAACATTCATAAAAATATGAGTTACATGTAGGTTAACTTATTCAATCCTCTGCAAATAACTCTTAGCACCTGTAATGGGTGCTAGAAGAAGTATTGCCAGTACACAAGCTGAAATAAGTGCTGCAAAAAAAGCATCCCACCCATATGACTGGACCAAAAGAGATAGAGGAACTCCAGCATTAGCTGCACCGAGATATGCAATCCAGCCAAGAAAACCTTCGCTTGCGCCTACAGAGCGTCGTCCGACTATCTCGGCACCACAAAGCCCAATCAACATTTGTGGTCCATAGAGGAAAAATCCAATCATAAATACAATTATAGCTTGAATAACAGGATGCCCTGCAGGAATCGCTCGAAAAGACAGAAGCATGAAGGCAACTCCTACAAGATAAGCCATCACAATTTGTACTCTTTTACCAACAGAACCTCCGGAGGATGTAGCAATATACCAGTCGCTGATTCGTCCTGCTATTAAACTACCCAAGAGGCCGCCAAGTTCAAGACCAGAGACACGAACTGCAGCAGCACCTGCATCAATTACACCTTTTTCCTTAATGAGGTAGAAAACAGACCACGATGTAATACCTTGTCGAACAACATAAACGCAGAAATACGTGAAAGCCAATCCCCAAATAAATGGATTAGACAAGACGTTATACAACAAGTTTTGTATCAAGTTAGTTTTTGCACCTTCTTCATTTTCTTGAACTTTTAGTGTAACAACTTCAACTGGTTCAAATCCACGTTCCTCAGGAGAGTCTTTCAAAGTCAAAACGATAACTGTACCAACAAAAAGAGCGATTAGTCCCGGAGTCCAGAGACCCCAGTTCCAACCAAGAGTCCTTGCCGCCGTGCCTGCAAGTATTGGTGCGACAAATCCCCCCAAATTATGGGCAATATTCCACATACCCCAGTATGTTCCTCGTTCCTTTGCTGCAAACCAGGATGTGAGAATCTTTGCACAACTTGGAGCGCCAAAACCTTGCAATATTCCGTTCATTGCCCACAATACACAAAAAAAAGGTAAGGTAGAGCTGGCTCCAAAAGCTAGATTCACCAAACCTGTCGCTATAAGCCCTCCCCCAAGCATTATACTTGGTGACAAAACATCCCCAACAACTCCACTCACAAATTTACTACATCCATAGCATAAGGGAAAGATAGATGTTATAACACCAATAGAGGTAATATCGAGGCCAAGACCTGGAGTTGCTACCATGGCAGGAGCTGTAAAGGTGAGACTATTTCTAGTCAAGTAGTAACAAGAATATCCTAATAGAATGCTTAAGAAAACTCCGATTCTGACCTTCAAAAATGAATCACTATACACGTTCCCTTCATCATAATTCAAAGCTTTGAAAGCGTCGCTTCTCTTTCTCGCTTGTTTAGGCTCAACGCTTAATTTCAATCGATAAAATCTCATATCTGGAACTTGAGTCTTGGAAAGAATAGAAGTCGCCCCTTTTCCATTCAGAACATTCGATGTAACTGTAACTTTTTGAAATGCTTTTTCAGCTCTGCTTCTGACTCGTGGATTACGAGGTCCAATATCTGGCGCTCTATGAGTAAGTCTATTACATAAGATAATCATATGCTTGTTTCTGAATTTTAAAAGAATTCGTTGAAGTGTTCAGAAACTGAACGTTAAAGATCAAAGAGAGCCACAAAAGAACTTTCTGAATTATAATTTATAGTGCCCGGCAGCTCCACACACTATTCAGACGCAGACGATAAATGACAGAACTGCGGACACAAAAAAAAATCTGTCTTGTAAAAACGCAAGAAGGACTCTCCCGACAGTCACCGTCAGGAACCCTAAAAAAACTCCGGTCTCGTTTTTCAAAACAACTTATTATTTCAAACAAAAAAAGACCATCTTCTACACCACAATTCATAAAGTTTGTACCAACGCTACTAAGTAGTGCAGAACATCGGAAAAGAACACAGAATTATATCAGTTTCGAATTATTGAAGTCTACATCGCATATGAACTCCTTGAAAATGTGGAAATAGCAAGTCATAAATTCAAACGTTTACTTGGAGAGTTTCGTAATTTACTCGGAAACCGGAAAAGAAAGGCATGCGCATATCTACCGTTAATAAGGTAGAAAATGCTGCATACTCATATTCTTTCCACGAAATAGCTCATATTGTACAGCTCTCATTATATGAAAGTCCTCGTCATACTTCAGATACGTCAAAAATAATTGAGCTTTTCAACACCACAAATATTTCTTACCTGTAAGTAAGCTAGTTCCAACGTGTGAATCGTTTCTCTAACATTTCCCTCACAGGTCAGGTACATTTGACAGAATTTTCATTGATCAAACAGTGTTGTACGAAAAGTTAGAAATTTTCCTACGAAGCCAGCTCGTGCATGGTGAGTGTCCCGCTATTCTTCATGTTGCCTTCTTACCTAAAATGAAAATATAGTTACTATTCCATTCTCTAAGTTTTCAAAAAAAGTCAATAAAGAATATGGTGCATATGCAAAACATTTACAGAGCTTCCAGGAAACTTTTGACAAAAACTATCTCCTGGATCAAAATGAAGATCAAAGTTGCATTGCTCATACAGATTCTGACAAGAGGTCTCTTTCGGAGGATTTTGAAGAATTCTTAAGTGGTCTATCTCAGAATTCATACTCCTGCGGAAGTCAAGATCTTTCTACTAAAATTGGAGGGGAAAGCCAAATCCTCGCTCAATATGAGCTCGCTAAATTAACATCTATTCTCAATAAATTTGATTATATGAGTAGTTTTCAATCACTTCCGGTGGATGGATTGTCACACTTACTCAATGTATTGATGAGCACGGCTCAAAGTATAGAAGGTAAATTTATTCATGAGAAAGATTCTGAGCGCAGCACGAACTTCATAGAAATAACAACGGGTATCGAAGCAGCCATTATAGTTTTGCGCCTATTAACCTCTCGGAATATGCCAAGAAAATTGTACGTAGAAGATAATGTTTTGAAAATTGCGGAATTACTAAGAGGCCAACTTGTTAACAATGTGATGATATGGTACGAACCTCATGGTAAAAACATGGGAAAGAAAAATTGTGATATTTCTGTTGAGCGTCATAAGATGAATTCATCAAATGGTCAAAATTCGCATAACATTGTAGATCGCTTCAGAAAAGATACGCTCGGAGAATCATGTGATATTCTGGGTGTTTCAACTCAAAGATTTGCGAGTGTTGTGCTTTCTATTGCTGTAAACCTGGGCTTGGCTATTGAGCAAATTTCTTTTATGACATCAGTTCTGAAACTACCAGATAGCAAAATTCATACACTTTTGAAATGCTTCTTTCTCCCAATGACGGTTCCTGAGCTAAGTGACATGCACGTTAATTGTGTAAATGCTATTGCAAATATTTTTAAAATTTACCCAGAACATAGATATTCTATTATTGATATTGCTATAAGCTCCTTAAAGAAAATTTCCGGAAGTGGAAGAAACTTGAGAAACTTCAGTTTGCCTCACGAGGAAGGAATTAAAATTCAAAGTATGAGCGCACTTACTATGAAGTGTTTGCAATCGGTAGCCAGTGTTGCACCCTCCTCCAATTCAAGTATTTGTCAGGATCCGACAAGTGGAGAATGTGGATTTTCATTTTCTTGGGCATCATATTTTTGGAAAGAAATTTTGAAAGGCTGGCCAAGTAGCAAAACATCTGAGGTTGAAGTTAAATCGTTGATTCAAAATTTTGTTTCGGATCTGCTACTTTGTTTGAACATTCCTGAATGGCCATGTGCTTCTGTAATCATCTTGAGCCTCTGCGCTCAACTATTGGTTAGTTCGGGTATTCAGTCAAATGAAGCAAAAATGAGAGAGTTCGCGATTGATGTTATTGGCCAAATTACGACTAAGTTGAAGTCAGATGAGATAAAATCAAAAAAGGACAATACTTGGGAACTTGGACCTCTTTCAACAACAGAAGGGATGTCCGGTTCTGAAATTCTTTCTAAAATCAATAAAGGCCTGAATTCATCATGCCAGAAAGCCCTAATCATTGGCTGTGATGATGTATTAGACACATTCAAATTTGGAAATTTAGAAGGGTTCCATGGAGAATACTTTAACGGATTTTTGTTGGAGGCTATCTTATTACGCTATCTATCCGAGAACAGTAAGCCACTCTCGAGATCTTCATCTGCTTTAATTAAATTACGTGAAGGCTTTGCTTATGATGCAATTTCGTTTCATATCATTCAGTTTATGAGAGTTCATAAAAGAAGGAAGCACAGTAACATATCAACAGCAAGTTTAAACCACTTGTATTCGAAGATCAGAGAAATCCAAAATAATCGTCGATCCTCCCCAAAAGAAGATTTACTCCCGAGGGAAGTGGCAAAGTCCCTCGTCAGACATCTCAATCAGGAACGAACTTTATCGCAACAAGTAGGAACATTGATACGAAGATTGTTAGGAATGTTAGATGATTCTTCAATCTCTGTCCGTGCTTCTGGGGTTCGTGCGATTGGCAGCGTACTCTACGTGGATCCAAATATTATTGATTTTCCTCTTTTGAAAATAGCATTGAAAGAGAGGGTCACTGATGCAGGAACCATGGTTCGAACTACAACTCTTGATGTCATGGGACAGATAATTGCTGTGAATTCAACTTTAGCAGTGGAATACTATCAAATCATCTTAGATCGCCTCAATGATGTAGGTGTGAGTGTGCGAAAACGTGCGATCACAATAGTTCGTGACCTGGTAAAAAATTCTGATATGTACGACAGAATAAATGCTTTGAAAAAATTGGCATTCAAGATTCTTGATGAGGATGATGGTGTACAACAGCTTGTCGCAAAACTTTTTCTGGAAATTTGGTTCACCCCGCTACTTCAACAAAAATACTTTCTAAACTTTGATAGTCTAGAGACATGCAAGTTAGAAGTGGTATCTGACTGCGTTAATTTATTTGTCACAGTTCTTTGGGAGGTATACTATATAACCAATAAAAATGGAAATGCGACATTGCCATTGACGTCTTCTTTCCCAATAATTTTAATTCTGAGAAAGATATTGAATTCGAGCGAAGATGAGCTCCTAAATTCAGATTACAGTTCAAAAGACTTAAAAAATGTTTTTAGATGTATACTTTATGGTCTGGTTGATGGAATGATTAAGACAGAAGAAATTCAAAGTATGTCAAATAGAAAGAATGTTTCGGATAGAGATGGAATTAATACTTCAGCGAGATATGCTCTAGGGATTCATGCCATTTCTATCGTTGATCCACATTTATGTATACCAGTAGATGATCCAACACACATCATCATGGCGCTACAACCATATTTAAAAAGAAATAATCAAATTGAAGATGTTGGCAAACTAAGATGCTGCATTTGCATAATTGATACAATAATTACGAATAACAAAAATCTAGGCTCAATATTATCTCAAGAACTTGAAAACGATTTAAAAATCTTAATTTTGCGCAGCAAATTTCAAGGAGTACTCTTTTTAGCAACAAAATGCCTATGCACAATTGCAAGAAAGCGAGATAATAATCAGAATGGAATATCTTTAATTGTTCGCAAACTTTGGTGCTTGTTGGACACAAATAAGGATAAAATAATTCTTGATCGAGAAGAAACAGCATATTCAAGCCGCGCCCTGTTTGTGCTCGGGAGTATCCTTAAACATGGTGCTGATATCATTGAACAAGCTAATATAAATGCTTCAAACAACACATGCGAGATTTTAACGATTGAGAGAATATTTGAAATTTTCTTATCATATCTTCACCGAGATTCTCTCGAAATTGAAGTTAGAAAAGCATCGCTGAAAGCGTGTGGACATCTTTTTAGTTCTAGGGCAGATTACATGTGTAACACGTCAGCTGCAAACGACTGGCCTCTAGACTTAATCTTGCATGAAACGTTGCATGAAGCTTCAGACAGCCAATTAAAGTTACAAAGTTTACAAAATTTAAACGATTTCTTTCGAAAAGATGAGAATTTTGGAGGAGGTGAGGGCAAGAAGATCAATATCAGTGTTCAAGAAGTGAATGGACAAAGTGATACTAGTAATATATCAAGTGCTATTGCACAACGTTGTTGGAGTCAAGTTCTTGGGTTATGCATGAATTGTGATGCTCAAGTTCGTTTCAAATCACTGCAGTTATGTGAAGTGATATTACGACAAGGTTTGGTTCATCCCATGAGTGCGTTCCCAATTTTAATTATGCTTCAGATCGAAGTAGAACCAGCCATAAAAAAGCTCGCATTTCAAGTTCTGAAGTATCAGCAAAGAAGATATCACGAGTTCTTCATTCATCAACTTTCAGCTGGATTTGAAAATTCTTTCATTTACTTTGAGGGAATAGCTGTTAGAGTTCACAAGTGCCATACCAATTTAAAATCTTTGCCTGATCAGATTCAAAATGGATTTATGAAACTTTATAATTTAGTTGGTACAAGCCGAAAGGACAAATACAAGTTTCTAAGTAGCCTTTTACAGCAGATTTTTGCTCCAAAAGAAAATTCAGTCCTGCTGTTTTTAAAGTTCTTTTCCCTAGTAATAGTGAGGCTTCCATACAAAACAGTTGACGAAATTTTGTTCATCATTTATGAAATTAATCGATTCATGTCTTCAACTTGTGGATCCTTACAAGAAAGTGTTAAAAGAATGACCTGCCCCCTGAAAGAATCAGTGCAGCTAACAAGTTTACCTCTTCCTAAGGAGTACAAAAATAAAATGGAAGCATGTTGTGCAGTAAATTATCTGGTGATGCTGAAAAAATATTTGAAAAAGAAATATGGTATTGAGGATGTAAAAATCCACAGGTTCAATCCAAAGGAAGCTGGCAAGACATACGAGTTACTTAAAATAGATTTGGAATTCGAAGAATTTGAACACCCGGACTGTGCAGAGTTGGTGAATTGGGACAGCAAGGAGACGTTCAGAAATATTGCGAATGAATTTGAGCAACTCTTACAGGTTGATGCGGACATTTCTTGTTCCGATGCTTAAATATAATTCCCCAACAGAATTTCTGTTGTTAGAAGCCGCTCGGAAACACAATTGAATATACACTCTGAGGTAATCATGAACAAAAGAAGTTCTGTATTCTACAAAAAAGAAATAAAAGGTAATAGAAGGTATAGTTATATTAGAATGAGCTCAAAGTTTTCGAGTCAAGAGCTCCAATTCAATACGGGTAACTCCAATGCATATGTTTCTGAACTGTACTCACAACAAGTATGGAGGGACATTTACTTTTCAATTTCTTTCGCAGATCTGTTCCTAAACGTGCTTCTCTCACGCACTTTGTGTGCACATGAAATAACTCTTCTTCACTTTTTAAATACAAATGCATTTTTTTCAGTGCTACCAAAAGCACAACAAGATATGGTAGCACACTACCAATATCTTTAAGCGCAAAGTAGCATTCGTTATCCTACGAAAATGCCTCTCTCCCTCGCTATTTTCTTATCGGCGGACTTTCACCGTCCAGTCCCTCGTGGACTTTTTTTAACTCGTTGTTCCCCCCTTGCTATATTTAAAAAAAATCGTCATGAAACAACTTGACAAAATACCACTTTATGTACGTAAACTCTTCGTCAAATTTAAGTTTTACAAAAAAATCATACGACTCGTACTGAAATGCATACTTTTTAAATTATTGAAACGGAAGCACCACACTAAGGCTAAGAATAAATATAGTTTACCAAACTCGATTTGTATCATCGTATTACTTCCGAAAATTTCTCTACTATCACTCACTCAAGTAAGTAAGGTAGATTTGCGCAATTATTCTACTCTGCGGAAACGCAGAACATACGGAATTTTGCACGATACATTTTAAAATTTTATGAAAAGCGACATGCACCAGGTTTTCGTATTCAAATATGTACTCGAGCTGCAGAAATAATCCATCTATTTCTCTCAGGAAGCTGAATTTATCGCTGAGGATATAGAGATTGAAATCACTCCGAACTTTACTTCAGCTAATCAACGCAAAGTGTGTCCTTCACGAAATGTTGAAATAAAAACACTAAAGATTTTTCTCTCAGGTCAAAGTTTTATTATTCAAAAATGTAGGAACTTACTGCACCTTAGACTTTCTTTGCGTTGAATTTTACACGCTTATGCTAACCGCTAATCGCAGATCTCATTCTTCGAATCCCAAAGTCGCAAACGTGTTCCGCTTTGGCTTGCTCTGAGCTTAAAGAAGCGGAGCAAATGTACAATCACCACACCAGACTGGTTAAAAACTGAAAAGTTAGACTCGATTTTGAAGGCTGAACGTCGAGAGAAAGAGTTACAGGTATGTAGATTGTGCATTGAAAGTAGAAACGTACTCATCTTTTCAAAAGAAAATTGATTTCCATTACATTGAAGTTGCGCATTCGATGTGCAAGCATGCCCGTGAAGATATGACGGACTGGAATCAGGTGTACGATCTTGTGGTAAGTTAATCAATATGAACTAACTTTGCGATTGATATATTAAGTTCTTCAACTCACCAGGAAAGTATCAGATCCGTTCGGAAGGATAAAATCCACAAAAAATTTACGAAGCTTAGTGATAAGAGCATAGAAGACATAGAAAACATATCAGCTTCGGAAGTTTGTTCTACTAAACCATTGCTTTCTTGTAGTAAAAATGCTCTACTCGAGCTTCAATAGATTTTGCACACACTTTACTTTCGTGCCTCAGCTTTTTCACTATTTAGTGTTTCAAAATTTTATATTTGCGTTTATTTACATTAATTTATGTCTTGGAGTTAGAGCTGGGATGCCCGAGTGGTCTAAGGGGCCAGACTCAAGTAAAATTTGCTTCTTGACAAAAATTCAAGATTTCTGGTAGACAACGTCTGCGTGGGTTCGAACCCCACTTTCAGCATTTTTTTTTAACACAACAAGGCAAAAATTCATGGTAGAAGTAATTGCAGTTCTTACTAGAGGCGGAGTTATCGTATCGAAATGGAACGACCCTGGGGTAATGTTGAGCGCAGAGTATCTTCTAGAAATCTGGACTAGGAGATGTTTTATAGAGAAGGCGTCGGTAAAGAATTTTTCGTATGAGTTCTCCCCTTCCGTTTCTTACTCCTATAGATGGTTAGAGCACGAATCGGATCTCATATTTGTTGTTATTGTGAGTAAAATTGAACGGTATGATAGATTAGATGAGTTAGTCAAGCTTTTAAGCTATCAGTTCTTGAAGAATGCGACAGGAGTAGAAGGATATTTTCTAGAAATAGTTGACAAAGTTCTTGAAGCCGCTGAATCTTTGAAGTTGGTATCGAAGAAGCAAATGTGCGAACCAAAGAGTAAGCACAGCGCAAGCATAGTATCACTTGATTTTTCAGAAGAAAATAAACATGGCATTGCCGAAAAATCTAGGAAAATCGCATACAGTTCCTCAGAAAGTATGACTGTAAACTCGAGGAAGCAGGCCTCTTCAGGCTTCTGGTTTAAATCCTTTCAAGACAATTTAAAAGCTACGTTGAAATCAAAAGTCTATTTACAAGAACAGGACTTGTCACCTCTGATTGAGAAGTTTAGACTCATTCTTCTCTCGAAAAACGTCGGGCAAGAGATTGTGAAAAAGCTATGCGAAACTGTTTTCATGAGGCTTTTAAATGAGGAGGGTCTATCAGTTATGAATGTTTCTGTTGTATTTCGGGATAGCATTAAAGAAGCGCTACAGCAGGTGCTAACCCCCAATCGAAGTGTGCACTTGTTACGTGAAATTGAAGTGGTACGTAGGGAAAAGAAAACTTATGTAATATCTCTAGTAGGAGTAAATGGGGTAGGCAAGAGTACTAGCTTGTCAAAACTTGCCTACTGGTTAGTTCAGCATAAGTTCACGATCATGGTTGCGGCGTGTGATACTTTTCGCTCAGGCGCTGTTGAGCAATTACGCACACACTGTCAGCGTCTCAAAATTCAACTTTTCGACAGAGGATATGACAAAGACCCCGCGACTGTCGCACACGAAGCTATTAAACAAGCAGATCGACAAGGTATAGATATAGTGCTAATTGATACGGCAGGTCGTATGCAAGATAACGAACCCCTCATGCGTTCGCTGGCAAAGCTCATTAATGTGAATAAACCAGATTTAGTCTTGTTCGTGGGAGAAGCTTTGCTCGGGAATGAAGCTACCATTCAGCTCAAAGCATTTGAACGGCGTCTTTGCGACCTTTCTCTTCACAAATCTTCAATAATTGATGGGATTATTTTATCTAAGTTTGATACCATCGATGACAAGGTAGGCTCAGCCCTCTCTATGGTATATTCATCGGGAATACCGATTTTATTCGTCGGTTGTGGTCAAACATATGCTGATCTGCGTACATTTTCTATTGAGTCCGTCATAGATTTACTTTTGACTTGATGAAAGTCGGTCCCACCCTCATCATAACTCACAAAAAGAGTTTTGAAATATGCTAGAAACGAAGATTTATTTGAATATTCATGGCAGCCAATTCAGAAGCAAGATAGCGAAAAACATATGGTATTGTGACCTTTTCAATTCCACTCCTTGAGCTGCAGACCGAGCAACAGGAAACATTTGAGCAAATATTATTTCCATGCATCTCTTTACTGAGAGTAGATAAAATTGGTGAAAGTAAACTGCCGCAGTGTATGCAGATTACTGTAGTACTTTTGTCGGAACAAGAATTGAGGCGGTCATAAACCTGAATGAAGTCGTCAAGTGATGCTAGAATTCAGTAGAAGATATAGTTACCAAATTAGCAACTCCATGTGCAAGTAAAGAGTCACGTTCCATTTCACCGAACCTTATTCCTCCCCCAGCTTTCCTACCTTTTATTGGCTGATGAGTCAAAGGATTGTTAGGTCCTAAAGACCTAACTTGATATTTGTCACTTATCTGAAATAAGAATTTTAACATAGAAACAAGAACAAAGAAAATACGTACCATATGTCGAAGACGTTGATAATAAACAATACCAAGATAAATACCAACTTCAAACTGTTTACCACTATATGAATTGACCATTACTTCACTCCCACAACGAGCAAAACCATTTTCAATCAAAATTTTTTCATAAATATCAACAGGTGTACTTGCTTTATTCTGAAAAGGCGTTGCGTCTATAAATTTGCCAACCATTGCACCCGCTTTGCTTGCTGTACTTTCTACCAACATTCCAATCGTCATACGTGATGGAAATGCATGAGGGTTGATGAGAATATCTGGTCGCATTCCTGTACGTTCCGAATATGGCATATCCTCTTCAGGCCAAAGGAAACTGAGTACACCCTTTTGTCCATGTCTACTGCTAAATTTATCTCCTATGACTGGATTTCGATTGAATCTCAAAGTATATACCATCTTACTTACTTTCTTCCCGAGGGAGTTCTCTGCATCAATGACCACGATACGATCTAACACAGCTGTATCATCACCTTTAAGTCGTGAAAAACGACTATCGCCTCTTGCTCTGTTTTTGACACTGATGATTTTGTCATTTGGGCATAAGATCTTTCCTACTTTTGGAGCTCCATCACCATCATGATTTTCGTGAGAAGCTTTACGTTCTTGACTGTTGCTAAAGATCTCCTCATTACTTTTAATTGTAACAGATTCCGATTTATACAGCGTAGCATGAGCAAATCCTCGATCAACGGATCCTCTATTTATGATCATAGCATCTTCCATATCATAGCCAGAATGAGATAACACTGCAACAATAGCATTCGTCCCAGTCGCATATTCATCACAAAGGAATGTATCATAAGACTCAGTAATAGATATTGGTCTTTGAGGAGTATGCAGTCTATATATCTTTGAATCTGAACGAAAACAGATTGAATGCATCGGCGTTCCCATCGTTTGCTTTCCCATTTGACACTGATACATATTGCGTGGACTCTGGTTGTAGTCCGACCATGGAGTTAAACTAGCTATGACACTTAATATAGAGCATGGACTTTTCTCTTTGTGTGAAAATGATGAGCTGGTGCTACCCCCATTCAAACCATCTGCACATGAAATTGAAATAAACATTTGCTCAAGAGTACCTACATACTCAATTTGTTTCTCTGGAATCTGAATAACAGGACGAACCAATCTAGAAGCAGAAGAAAAAAGAAAGAGACCAGGAAATACTCCCCGTTCTCTCTTGGGAATATACACTATTTCTAGATAAGAATCTAGTCTGGTTTTCTCATTTATCTTATTGAATCGCAGAACAGATACGGCTTGATGGGACTGAGCTACTCGTACAAATCCCAAAATGTTACCATTAAATACTACTCGGAATATAGGCTCCCCCTTTGGAATACTGGGTGCATCCAGAAATATTTCAACTACTTCTTCCAAGATATTGAGAATTTCTCGTTCTTGGCTAGTTCTCTGCTTCGGACAGACCACACTACAATCAGCTGATAGATGATTTAGTAAACCACAAGGAGATCCATCCGGAGTATGAACAGGACATAAAAATCCCCAGGAGTCTGGAAGAAGCTTTCGCACTGTAGTTGTGCGAAGCTGGGTGAAATAAGCTCCCCTGTGAACAGATCGATAGTGTGAAATGTAGCGAAAATAATTGAGCTTTTCTGCAACCACTGTGAAGCCACTTGTCTGGCTCAGATCTAATCCTGATTTACTCACTAAGTTTCCAGTAGATAAAAAGTATTCGATTTGACGTCCAATATCAGATTTGTTGAAAGCTAATTTAGCGTTATCATGAAGATAAGAGGTAATGGCATCAAAATTTGCTTCTGAAAATACTTGGGAACCTAAAAATTTTACAAATGACTCCCTTATACTTGACATGCTTTCTTCAAGTTTTTCCCTTATCAACATTTGCAATAAAGTCCCTGGAAGCAATATTTCTTGATGAGCAAGAGAGTCAGGATTATCGATTGAGCATTCCCCTTCAACAGCAGAAAATAGCTTCTGAAGCATATGAGATATCATGAAAATTTTGTCGTTGCAACTGTTGAGATGAATCAATATGAAATGTTCTAAGAAATGTGTGCCAATTTCAACACTGCTTTCCTCTAATCCAGTTGATAGAATGACGCGAAATTTCTCACCCAGGAAATTTAAAGCATCCGTACGTGTTCGGATATTCATCTTGGAAACTTCGGAGAATGATGTGTCTAGACATCCTCGCGCAAATTCTAGGCAGGAGTTAGTGCAGTCTAAGCTTGCAAGAATGTTAGCTTTGATATCAAATTCATTTACATCAGAAAGTGCTCTAATAATAATACCAATAGGTATAAAACACTCTTGTCTACGAAGTGTCAATGCACAGACGACACGTCCATCCAAAAGATAATGTAGGCGAATAGTAATACTTCTTTCGTCTTTGGAGACACAACGCAAAACAGCAGCAAAAGCTGAAAATTTTGTACCACGTGATAGAAAGGACTTTCTTTTTAGAGCAAGTACATAATGACGTCTGGGAAGGATGAGAAGACGAATTATCCTTTCAATACCATTCACTATGAAATACCCCCCATTCTCATGATATTCTTCTCCTTTTTTCAAAAGTTCCTTCCTGCTGACCCCTTGTAGATTGCAGCATTTTGAGTAAACCAAAATTGGAACAAAACCAAGTCGAATTTCTTTTCTGGAGATATTACCGTCAGGATCAATTGAACAAAGGGATACATAGAATGGCGCTCTGTATGTTTGACCTGATTCTCTGCATTCTCTAGGAAAAATGAGAGTATTCCTGCCATTATCATGCAATCTAGTCGGGCGTTCTACTCGGGCTTTCTCCAACCAGCACTTCATTCGCAGCCTCGTATTGGGTTTAAGAGAGAAGCTATGCGTTGGCATATTCTCCAAAACGTCATTCAAACCATGTTCTAAAAAATAATCGAAAGAATCAACATGTGCACTGACTATATGCTCTAATGGACCTAGTAAATGTGAGAGTCAAGAAGAAACTCGGTCAGAAAGTAAATTTTACCTTTTTTAGCTACACTTTGAAATCCAATGGTTCCATGTGAGTCGTCCTTCATTTATGTTTCCTTCTATACTCACCTTTGGTTCAATTAGATCTTGAATACTTCTTCATTCAGGAATGTAATACTAATGACAATATGTACGGATGGAATCTTTTATTTTCTCATATTCGATACTCTGCAGCAAACTGAGGAATGCTGCTTTCTAGCGGGCGGCGGCTGTGCTTAGGAGCTTGGAAATGGACTTTTTAGACAAAAAAGACCGGAAATTTTGAGATATTATTTAGGGTGTTATTTAATGGCTCTTATTTAATGGAAGAGTTGGATAAAAAAATTTTGTAAGAAAGAATAGATTCCTCTCTTAAATTATTGAAATAACACTCTCGTCTGTGCGTGAGCCCCGTTCTTAAAAACACACGCGCGCACTAAAAGACCCGCTCAAAGGTTTTAGAAATCTTTTACTTGTTGTATCAACTATTATATAATTACTTGATCCAACAAAAGTGAACGCAAAGTGACGAAAAGGAAGAGGCACTCACGTCTTTGTGCAACCACCAAAAGTTTATCTACATAGCTATCTGGAAATTGAGGTTGGGAAGAGCTGCTATACATAAATGATTGGTCTTTCACCACAGTCATGGGATTCATTCGTGACTCGATATACTTTTAAAGTTTTAAAGTATGTCAACTGGGAAATTGATCCTTTGAGCAAGTTGACAGGTTCCTGGTTCGCTGTTGAGTCTCCGACATTTTTAATTTCCAGCATTCTCATTTATCTGGTAATTGTCCTTGGTTCCTGTTACTGCAATAGCGATTCTTATGGGAAGAAAAGAAAGGAGGACCCTTTCTTAATACGAGTGCTGGTGATTTTTCACAACTTGTTTTTAGTTATTTTAAGTTTATATATGTGTGGTGGATGTATTCTTGAAGCAAAAAGAAACTCTTTTAAAATATGGGGAAATCCTTATGATCCTGGTCAAGTTAAGTTGGCTCGCTATATTTACATATTTTACATTAGCAAAATATATGAATTCCTGGATACATTCATTATGATAATCAAGAAGAATTTCAAGCAAGTCAGTTTTTTGCATGTCTATCATCATGTAACAATTTCTTTCATATGGTGGATGATTACAAGACGTGCTCCTGGAGGAGATGCCTACTTCAGTGCTGCTTTGAATTCTTGGGTTCATGTTTGCATGTATTCTTATTACCTTCTTGCAGTTATGGTTGGTAAAAGTGAGAAAGCTCGAAAGAAATATCTATGGTGGGGGAGATATTTAACCCAGATGCAAATGTTTCAGTTCTTATGCAATTTATTCCAAGCAATTTATTGTAGAGTATATTCTCCATATCCGAAATTTATTTCAGAGTTACTTTTGATCTATATGTTGACTCTTTTGGCATTATTCGGAAGGTTCTATTACTCAAAGCATATCATGCCCACCACAAAGAAAAGCAAACTACTATAGTTAATATGTAATGACATCGGTTCAAACTTGGAAGGTGATATATTCTGGAAAGAAATACTACTTTCTTAAACGTTAAACTTGAAAATCATGATGTCTCCATCTTCAACAGTATAATCCTTTCCCTCCAGCCTATAAAGTCCTTTTTCCTTCACTTTCTGAAAACCGTTGTATAAAATAAAATCGTCACAAGATACAGTTTCTGCCTTAATGAACCCTCGTTCAAAATCTGTATGAATGACCCCAGCTGCTTGAGGAGCAGTATATCCTTTTTTTATTGTCCACGCACGTGTTTCTTTTTCTCCAGTTGTGTAATAAGTTAGTAGATCCAGCTGTTTATATGCCTCCTTTATCATACTTGATAGTCCTGATGACTTAACACCAAGCTCTTCCATGAAAAGTCTTCGCTCATCTGCATCTAGTTGTATAAGCTCGGACTCCAACTGAGCAGATACAACACAAACAGAACCTCCTAAGGAACTTACTGTGTTGCGCAAGGAAGTCACGTATTCGTTCTCTTCACCCTCCATTATGCTGGCTAGATCAACTTCGCTAACATTTGCCGCGTAAATAAATGGTTTAGCCGTCAATAAGTTTAAACCGGACAAAATTTCCAATTCATTCTCACTAAAGCCCATATTTTGAATTCCAACTCCCTCAAGAAGACCGGTTGAAACTCTCTCAAGGATAATATTTTCGATTTCGTTTGCTTTTATTTGTTCAGGTTCTGACGGACGCGCGCGCTTCAATTTTTCGAGACGACGCTCAACTTGGGAGAGATCAGAGAGGGCAAGCTCAAAATTAATTACAGCAACATCGTGTGATGGATTTATCTTGCCCTCAACATGTATAACATCAACATCATCGAAACATCTTACAACATGGATGAGTGCATCACATTCTCGTATGTTTGAAAGAAATTTGTTACCGAGACCCTGACCATTCGCAGCCCCTTTTACAAGTCCTGCAATATCAACAAATTCTATGACAGTGGGAATCTCATTGGTACTTTTTGAAATTTGAGCTAGTTTTGATAGTCTCTCATCGGGTACAGGCACAATACCAATATTCGGTTCAATTGTGCAAAAGGGGTAATTTGCCGCCTGGGCAGAACCATTTTCAACGAGGGCATTGAATAAAGTACTCTTGCCTACATTTGGTAGGCCCACTATTCCAGTTTTCAGACTTAGGACCTTTACACTCGTCCTGAGTCGTGAAGTTCTTGTGCTTCTGGGTTTTACTCGAAGAGCACGGCTCACGCCGACTGAGTTAGATAAGGCAAGCATATTAGAAGAGCCCTCACGAGAATTCTCAGTTATTCTTACTGAATTATTAGGATGACGTATTGTGGATGTGTGCAATACCGGATTTTCGCTGTGCAGTTCTGGCTAGTACTATTTTGTATTAAACTGTCACGTCCGGTAGTCTTCTCTTTCTTTTGATACACTAAGACGTACGGGTTTCTGATTTCTGAGTCTATCCAAAGAGAAAAAAAAGTTTCCCCGGGGTTGCCAGTCTGAGTCTTTGAAAACGTGCAAAAGCAACATAAAAAATTCAATAGAAATTCTGTCCTTGTGGAAGTTGTACGAGTACGTAACCATCATGACCATATGAAACGATCTTATTTACAAAAAAAAAAATTAAGTCGCTCAACGCAAGAGAAGTCGGGGGAGGGAGTAAAACGTGAGAAAATAAACCACCCTGAGAGAAAGATTTGTTGTTAAAAGCATTCAGCGCAAGCGAGTGAACACTTAATACAAGACAATACATGGCTTCCGAGATCGAGGAACTGGGTCCTTTATCTGTCTTAGCAAACTCAGTAAAGACGAACGCTCAAGTGCTAATTAACTGTAGAAATAATCGTAAACTCTTAGCCCGAGTGAAGGCGTTTGATCGGCACATGAATTTAATCTTAGAAAATGTAAAAGAAATATGGACAGAGAAGTCCAAGACTAGTGACAATCAAGCATCCAAAAACAAGAATAGATTCATAAGTAAAATGTTTCTTAGAGGGGATTCAATAATTTTGGTTCTTAGAAATCCAAAATGAAGAACAGAAGGCAATTCATAGATTTGAAATAAGATAATTAAATACTTTTACACATTCTGAATATGTTTTTGGGTACATCTGCCTAGATTTCTACGTATGAAATTCGCGATAGCTCTATTCATGCTCTATGTTGCAACAATGCTATCTTCTAAAAAGCCAGGACAAAGCTGTACTAAACTTGGAAGCGACTGAGAATTAACTTGGTGTATTCTTGCAGCTAATGCGAATGCAACATAGCCCTTCCCACCAGACCATTTCGTTTTACTTCGTGTGCTATGAAAAGTATCTTCAGAAGCATTAATTATTCCTTGCTTCTTTCTCAGATCTCGAAATTTAACTTCATCACGATCCTCTTGTGAAAAATTAGAGCCGAAAATTTTATGTGAAGTTGTTAGGAGCAAAAGCGACGTTTCATTTCCATCCAAACTTTGCTTTTTAGTGAAAAACACATCAAAAGTACCACCTGGTAAACGATAGACTTTCTTGGGTAATATTCTGGTTCCCATAAACATAATCATGTAATCCTCGTTCGTACGAAACTGAACATTAGCTAACATTGCTGAGCTAAAGACATCCTTTTTCAAAGATCTACAATCAAAAGCATATGACTGAACCAAATTTAAAGAAAGTAAATCCCAAATAAGAATAGAGCTTTGCGTCGCAGAAATGAAATAGTTTTTGGACGCAAAAGCTAGTGACCGTATGGGACTCATTCCGGAAAAAAGAGGTAAAATAAATAATCTTTGGAGGTTATGTGAATTCCAAAAACATATGTCTGATTCTGCGGAGGATAAAATTGAACCATCAGAACAAAAATTTACAAAACTTCCCTGAGATTGTGCTGAAGTTGAACTACAATACCATTTCCTTGGGTAGTTTTTTGAAGCACACCATGTTTTTATTTGCCCCTCGTAACCAATGGTGCAGACCAGATAATCAGAAAAATTTGACATAAGAATTGGAGATATTTTTATAGACGAAACTTTATCACAATGCGGCCTTTCACATTCACATTCCACGTTGAATGTGTCACGAGCGCCCGTAACGAATTTATGTTCGGAAGTGCTTCTTTTCCAAAATCTCAAGAATTCTACATTTGCGTCCTTATTCTTCCAAATCCAATGCGAACTTACTTTTCGAAACTTATGAACTGTTACCAATAGAGATCCATCAATAGAAAATACTGCATGTAAAATTTGTATTTTGATATGAACGGAATTACTGCTTCCAATTTGGAGATCTGAGGCGTGTTTATCGGTGCGTGTGTCATAGAATTGAATAGAGGAAGAGGAATTATTTACCACTAAATAATTTGTCTTCGGGTCAATAGTTACGCAAGAACCTTTGTTTTTTCTCAGGTGAAATATTCCTTGAATAGATTTTTCTATTGTCAGAGAATTCGTAGAGATAAATCTCACTCCATTGTCTTTACAAATCAATGCGAATTTCGTCGAGTCTCCAAAGCCTGGAATTATCGCACATATTTCCGAACCAAGTCTCGGAATAAAGTTCTTTTGACCATCATTTATGGACCAAAGTACTAAAACACCTTCATGTCCGCCAGAAAGTAAAACCGAACCATCTGCACTCGAAGCTAAACTCATAACACTTTCTGAATGCCAATGAAGTGTGACTGATGGTAGCTGCGTGACATGAACTTTCTCGCGTGCACTCACTGAGTCTTTGCATTTGTATGTATCTTTTATAGTTTCAATTACCATTGTTGAGAAACCATGGTGACAGATTATTTGTCCCTTTTTATCTCCAACTGCAAACATTTTGTTTCCACAAAAAGTAAAAGAAGTCAATGGTTTGGTGAAGTGAACTTTAAATAGACGTGTGAATATAGAGCCATAACCAATCAAATCCTTTGAAATAGCCCAAATTAATACGGTGTTACGTTCAAACGTGCCTAAAAAGCTCCCAGAGCTTGTATGTGATAGCTTTGTACATCGAAGTGTTTTAGCAATTCGTTCCAATATTTTACCCTTTGAATATGAAAGCATCCAAATGCGTTCACCCACATCTTTGTCAGTGAATGCTGATGAAATGAAAATCGCATCCGCGCCCGCAAATCCACCCGGAAAAACCATAGAAAATATTGGGAAACCAACAGAAATCCTTCGTTTCAATTTTAATGTAGCAACGTCCCACACTATGATCGTTCCATCAAGTGAAGAAGAAATAACGTTACTCTTATCACTTTTATCGCATAAAACAGAGGTAACTGTATCTATATGTCCGACCAAGATTCCAACCAACGTAGCATTCTCCAATCTATAGACTTTGATGCTAGGTCCCGCACATAAGTAAATATATTCGACATTTTCTGAAAAAACGCCGCCATGCGAAAAGTACCCTCCTGCTACAAAGCTTAAGTCACCTTCTCTCTTCGAGGTTTGCGGTTTCAAGTTATCGCGAGACATTTATTATGCGAAACTAAGGGACATTTTTTCAAGATATAATAAAAAGCGTTTGGTCTTTTGAGAAGTAGAGTTACCGCGGAGATTGTTTTTTGTTTCTCGCCTTCTTTTGTGACAAGTTGTTAAATTGTTTCATTACAAAGACAGAATTTCTACTCGTATTGAATTTTCTTGATCTGTGCTCTACAGTGTCTAATTCTGTAAATACTAGACAATTAATTTTGTGGAACGATTCCTACAACGATTCAACGAACTAAAATAATTCCTATTTTTTTTATTGTTTTAACAGCACACGCGCACCTTTACCTGAAAGCCCACTTAAGATAAAACATCACGAAAGATAGAACCGCTATTTGCATTGGTTGTACAATTTTCTTTTTATTTTGTTGGTATTGCAGGTGGAGTGTTCTTTGATAGCTTGTGGCGTGCTCACCAACACCCTCTTTCTTCTGTTATATTGGTCTCGAACTTCAATGACGGCTTCAACTTTTGAGCTCAGATTCGCCAGAAGCCACATCCGTGAAAGCTTTGGTGAAATTCCTAGCTTAGTGTTTCAGTTTATTTTCCGTCATGGCTCACCTTCTTTGCAAGACATTGTCGAAAACATTGGTTTTAGTCTATCTGATTGCCGCAAAGCTGTATTCATTTTATTGAAACATTTTTGCATTTCTTCGGCTGTGCATAAAGGATTTTCGAAAAGGAGTTCAAAGAGTTACATAGTGTACGTCACCGAGTTACAGAATATCTATCGTAGACTCAGTTTTCCACATTTCGTTCAAAGTGTACTTCCTTGTGCAGAGCAATGCGGTAGAAGTATGCGCGTTCAACTAGTGAAGTTACTTTTACAGCACGGTTCTGCTAGTGAAGACAAAATGATAGAAATATTTTCACAACACGGGTTTAAAGATGCGTCAAATGATGTTATTCGAAAGTGTATGGATGATTTGAAGCGAGATGCATACTTCGATAATTTCACATGCCCACTTTTAGAAGAGTTTCCTGCCAAAATCCCGAAAGAAAGTAGGAGAACTGGCGAAGCGAGTTACAAAACAGCTGGACAAAGTCAGTCACACATTCAGAATTCGTCACCACAGCCTCTGACGATAAATTTTGAGTGTTGCAACAAACGTTATCTCACTAAAATCAAGGAAATTTTTATATCGAGACACTCAATCATAGCTCCTTCCACGGAAGAGTTGACTGCAACTTCCATGGAAGAGTTGACTGCAAAAATTATAGAACTCGTGGTGAAGAACCGTTTTGGCAGTTCGGCTGGACGAATCTTTCAACTTCTGTTCCTATCTCGTCAGTTAGAACAGAAGCAAATAGCTGAGATCGCTATGCTGCCATTGAAAGATACTCGTGAGATACTATACAAGCTGTTGCAACACGGTTACATATATCTCCAAGAAGTTTCTAAAAGTTCAGATCACGCGCCTTCAAGAACTATTTATCTATGGAAGGTTGATCTAACGAGGGTAAAGGAGGAAATTATTGCCGACATCAACAAAAAAATACTTAATACACAATCGAGATTGTATTTAAACTTCGTATCATTGAACGAAAAAGCCACATTTTCTTTCTCTCAAAACATAGGGAAAGATCTTATTCGGGAGGGTCCAGAAAGCAAAGTGCTTGATATCATTGCTCTAGAACTTCATGAACTAGCCTCATTGCTAAATAGTTAAGGTTTCTAGAATGAGCACACAGTATTATAATTAAAATCAGGCTATAATATGTAAGTTCAAAAGTAGCATTGCGTACTTTTGGTTGACTGTAGTAAGAAATACTCTCACTCTCAAATACCTATCCTGGTTTTTTACTTTTCACTTGAAAACTCTGCGTCAATCACATCATCAGCAGCAGAACCAGGATCTGAACTGGTCTTTTCTTCTGATCCTGCAGAGGGTTGCGGAGA
>Ga0209630_10001273_pt1 | contig 27349 bp, 18 predicted proteins | sample COG_01_FD_184745 | JGI IMG/M metagenome (GOLD analysis project Ga0209630, IMG submission 184745) | Pelagic Microbial community sample from North Sea - COGITO 998_met_01 (SPAdes) (version 2) | ecosystem: Environmental > Aquatic > Marine > Neritic zone/Coastal water | place: Helgoland, sampling... | reverse complement strand
GGGTCTGATGACAGCGTTCAGGTAGTAATTTCTACTGATGGCGGCTTAACTTGGGGTGCTATTTATACTTGGGACGTAAACAACACCCCAAGTAATACTGGAGAGCCATATGCAATAGATTTAGCGGCCTACACTGGTGCAGCTAATTTATTTGGTATTTGGGCATCGGAAGGAGTGGTTGATGATTCTGAAGATTATGATTTCCACATCAATGATTTTGAAATCAGAGTACCTCCTTTATGTGCCGAACCTTCTGCATTAACCGCAACCAACATTACTCCTGCCTCTGCAGATTTAGGGTGGGTAGAAAATGGCTCTGCTATTTCATGGCAAGTTGAATGGGGAACTACAGCATTTACTGCAGGAACAGGAACTGCTGTTGCTACAGCAACTAACCCTTACGCATTAACTGGATTAACGGCTAATTCTACTTATGACTTTTACGTAAGAGCAATTTGTGGTGTAGGTGACACAAGTGTTTGGACTGGCCCTTATTCTTTTACCACTCCTTGCTCCGTGTACACTCCTCAATATCTTGAAACCTTTAATACTTGGGTTTCTCCATGTTGGGATCAAGCAGATGCAGGTTCACCAGCAACTACAGCGACTTCATTTGGCTCTAGTAATTGGAATTCAACAGGGTTTTTAAATGATGGCTCTGGAGCTGGAGCAGTAAAAATTAACTTATATTTTACAGGTACTGAAGACTGGATGGTTTCTCCAACATTCGATTTGTCTGCTGGTGGTCCTTGGGAGTTGAAAATTGAGGCTGGAGTAACTGGGTGGAATTCCACAGCGGCTCAACCAATGGGCTCTGATGATATGGTGCAAGTTGTTGCTTCAACAGACGGAGGAGCAACGTGGTCTGTTCTTCATACTTGGGACGCAACTAATCAGCCAAGTGTAAATGGTGAGTTCCTACAATTGGATTTATCTGCCTATACAGGGGCTTCAAACATCTTTGCAATATGGGCGTATGATGGAACGGTTAATGACCCTGAAGATTTTGATTTTCACATTGGAAGTTTTGAAATTAAAGAAGCTTCAGCTGATGACTTAGCAGTGCTGGAGGTAACGACATCTGCTTCTACTGGTTGCAGCTTGAGTAACTCTGAAACGGTAACAATACAGTTTAAAAATACCGGGATTAGCAGCCAAAGTAACTTTGAAGTTGGTTATTCTGTAAACGGAACGCCAATAACTCCAGAAACTATTGCTGGACCTATTGCTGCTGGCGATACAATTACCTATACTTTTACAGCATTGGTTGATATGTCTATTCCTATGGTTTATGATATAGAAGCTTACACAGCTTTAGCTAGCGATGTAGACCTTTCCAATGATTCGATGTCTATTTCTGTAAACCACATTGCACCAAGTTTAACTTTCAATGATAGTTTACTCATTACTGATGGTCTTTCTAATGGGACCCATGGTATAGTTTGTACGAACGGATTATTGCCAAATGAGCTAACTAATTGTTATAAATTATCAGCGGTAGTAATTGACTCGCTAGTGCACACATGGGATAGTGACCTTACCATTTACTTAATTACTCCGAATGGGGATTCTATCCTACTTTCTGCAGAAAACGGGGGCTCTGGAGATGATTATATAGGGGTTGTATTTACAGACACTGCTGCAACTAGTATAACTGCTGGTACCGCAGGCTTTGGTGCTGGTGGATATTACTCTATTGAAGACGTAAACGGACTGGGTTCATATATTGGTTTTGATCCTAACGGGACGTGGGACTTATGGATAACAGATGGCGCAGCTGGAGATAACGGAATGTTGTTTGCTTGGCACTTAGAGTTTCAGGACTACTCTTTTGTAGCTGACCTAGGTGCAGATACTGTATTGTGTATAGGACAAGATTCAGTAATGTTGGACGCAGGTGCTGGGCCATACGCTTACACATGGTCTACCCAAGAAACATCTCAGACAATTCTGGTTAGCAGCTCATCCGTTGGAACTGTGGAATACAGCGTTCTTATTACTGACACGATTTCAATGTGTCAAGCAATAGATACCGTTAATGTTACTTTCGATAATTGTTCTTCTATTTCTGAACTGACTGGATCTAATGTTAATATATACCCTAATCCAAGCAACGGGAATTTCATTGTTTCTTTAAGCAATATCAGTGAGCAGGTTTCTGTGCAAGTTCTAGATATGCAAGGAAGATTAATTTATTCTCAAATTGAAGGACTTAAAGTTGGGAAAGAGAATGTTATTTCTCTTGAAAACGTGGAGAGAGGTGTTTACCTCATATCTGTTTCTTCAAACAAAGGAAGGTACACTCAATCAATTGTTATTGAGTAAAGATTAAATCTGTAAAGTTAAAAAGCCCGCCTTGTGCATATGCAAGGCGGGCTTTTTTGTTCAACATAAGAGATAAATTATTTGATAGCAATTTTTTTAGCAATCTTGCTCTCCTTATTTATTGGAATTGAAATGGAAAGTATACCGTCTTTATAGTCACCTACTATTTTTTTCTCTTCCACGTTTTTTGGTAGGTTAAATGTTCTCTGAAATTTACCGTAAATAAATTCTCTTCTTACATATTTACCCGCATCTTCGTTTTCCACTAGCTCTTTTTCGTTAGAAATAGATAGCTTATTGTTTTCCAACTCTATATTTAAATCCTCCTTTTTCATTCCAGGAACAGCTAGTTCGATAACAAAACCTGTTTCATGTTCTTTGACATTTACGGCAGGTATAGTGTGCTTATTATAACTTGTATCCAACTTATCTGTATTGGTGAAAAAATCATCGAATAACGAATTAATACTTGGTCTGTGGTTAAATTTTACTATTGACATAATTTTTTGTTTTTGATTTCTAATTAAATTTCGAAATCACTAGTTCAAACTATATGCCGTTACATTTTATTTTAAAAAGACTGTCTTTTTGTCTGTTTTTAGTCGTTTTCGACTTTCGCACACTGACAATGTTTCCGAAATTAGCTTTGTTTTTAGTTTTTGATAAAAACACCACTCTTTCCGTTGACTGATATGATATATGTTCCTTTGGTGAATTTGGACACGTTGATTGTGTTAGTGTCATCCTTTATCTGTTTAGATAAAATGTGCTTTCCGACAGAGTCGGTGATTGTAATAAATCCGTTTTCTTCAATAAATAATATTTCATTTGAAGGGTTCGGATAAAACTTAACCTTACTAATAGCTCTCTCCTCTATACTTAAACTTGCTGGGCAATAGTTACCATCTGGAGCATTTTGAGGCAATTTATATGCAGGGTTAGTAATCAGAGCATGACCTAAGACATCCATGGATTGTAGTAATGCAGGTGAGCATGGCTCCCACTCGTTAGCTATGCCATTACAAGTAGGCGTATCGTTTAATATTCCCATGTTAGTAACCAACATCCAATATAAATATTCAATAGCCATACACCCATAATCACATGTTGCGTCGTCATAGTGATACCAAGCAGAGCTTGGGTAGGGATTTGGAAGGCTTAGGAATTGACCTCCTCTTGCAACATCCATTGCAGCAGACAAAAGAGAAGAATTGGGAGAAAAGTCAAACGCCGCCGGATAAATGTTTACATGACCAACACCGTTAATTGTGTGCATGACCTCCTCAACTGTTGCGTCTGAGCCCCAATAGCCCGGAGTGCTTGGATTCATTTCTGTTTGCCAAAGTACAGCAGCAACTCCATTGCCATTATAGTTGTTTTCAAAAGTTGTCATTGCAGCATTACCGTCAGCAGCAAACACCGGCATCATGGCTTCATTTGCAACAAGCTCTGCAAGTAAAGCAGGGTCATCAACTATCCCGTCTTCATCGTTATCAATTAGCTCTGCCCATATTGCTGCTGCGTGCAATACTTTTTCATCTGAAACTGTGCTTTCTGCATAAATAGAACAACCAAATACGTCTACATATTTCGTGAACGAGCTTAAGGCTAGAACAGTTGAGTTGGGGTTGGCCTGAACCGTGAAACAAACATTGTTCTGGGCATTGACTGTTGCGGCAAATAAAGCGCCAATTACTAGGGTTGATAATTTTTTCATGTGGAAAACTATTTTGTGTGGTCAGTGTAAATTAACGAAGGTCTTTTTTAATTATTGTATGGTCGATAGGCAATTAGTTTTTCATCAATCTTTTGATTTCTTGCTTTTCTCCATTGCTAATTTTTACGAAATATATTCCACTTTCCATTGCGCTTAAATCAACTTGGGTCTTTACTAAATAATCATTACTTGTCAGTGACTCATTAGAAATTTGACGCCCAGTTGCGTCTAAAACAACAATATTTACCCTTTTACCAAAACCTTCAATTTCTATATTAAAAATTTTGTCGCTCGGGTTTGGAAAAATTTCAACCAAAGTATAGCTCTCAATTTCTTCTTCGCTTAAAGTATATCCAACCGTAAAGTAATGTGTAATATGCGATCCAAAATCTGAATCAAATTGATCTAATTGAGGCCCTCCGAGCATTTTAGTTTTTATCGATCCGTTCCCGTCACTATTTGCAAAAAAGCCTAGGCCATCTCCGTCCGAGTCTAAAAGCTCCATTTTATAACAACCGGGAGATAAGCTTAGCGTATCCTTATATTGCGTCGAATTTGCAAAGTTAGTTCTTGAAAAAATTACATTTCCATTTTCATCATAAACGTATAACTCATTTTCACTTGCCGCGTTATTTGTTATTGTCCATATGTAAAAATCCGACGGATATGTTTTTGGGGCTTCAAACTCTGCGCTATACGTATTGTCATAATCGTAATCGTCAGACGCTCCATTTGTAGTAACAATATCAACATTAAACCATTTGCAGTCTTGTGCCTCAAACCAAAACCCCTGACCTGATATAGGTAACTCAACTTCTTCTGTTTCTCCAAAAGCCAAATTCCCAGTCCAATTAAAAGACTCATGGCTTCCATTACAAACCCAAAACTCAATTGTTGCGCTCGTTAGATTAGCGCTACCATTATTTTTAATTACAATTTTCGGATTGTCACAAATTGGATTTACTCTATTGTGGTACTCCCATATATTAGGAGAGATTATGTCATCAATCGTCGCATTGTTTGTAAAGTTGATGTCACCGTAAGAAACAAGCTGAACGGTAGTTCGATAATTTCCTTCCATACCTGCGGCGTCATATTCCATTCCGTAGTCAATCGAAGCTGTTCCTCCTGGGGTAACATATGGAGTAATATCGTGATTATATGTATCGCCAAATGTTCCTGGACACCACCCTGCCCTGTCATAAATCCAAGTTCCTCCTTGCGAAATAACTGGGTTATCTGCACATGTTTTCCAATTTAACCACTGAAATTGTTGTGTTCCGTTAATGCTTAAATCATGTAGTTTAGGGCAAAATTCAGCACAATTTTCAAACCCCCCAAACCAATGTCCAGTAGTTCTAGTCTTAACAGAGTATTGCGTTGCGCTTGGGTTTAAGTTAACATCAACAGCTGGCATAGAAATGTCGTTTGCAATATTTGAATGCTGATAGTCGCCTAACCAAATTGTTTCAAAATCGACAACGTCTCTTGGTGGTGTTCCGTGTATCATAATGAATTTTACATCAATTAATTCTTGTTGGTTTCCTGCAGAAAATTCGACGGTGTCGTGAAACAAAGGCTTATAGTCTGTTACGTCATAAACCCATCTAAACCCATTCGCACCTAAGTTTAATCCAATCCCATAAGGCGTAACATAGTTTTGAATTTGATGAGTTGTTTGATTATATGTGTTTACAAAAAAGCCGTCATACGCTATATAAGTGGAATCAATTACTACTTCGTTAGCATCATACGTATAAGAATACCCTGGCAACCATCCGTAGGTTGTGTCAACCGCAGAAGATGAAATTCCAGTAACATTCATATCAACTGAGGTTGTAGTTTCGACAATAGAAACTTGGTGGTGTTCTACAGAATCAATAACTAAAACCGAATCAAGGTGGGATGTGTAATTTCCTTGTATAAAAGTAATATTTGGTCGGTTTGTAGATTGTAAAATGTTTGAATTTACGTCGCAGGCGCTTTCCGTGTTCCAAGCAGGAAGTCCCATCAATTGAGCGTCATGTCCATTAGCACTATAATCTATCGCAAGCGTTCCGGTTAAATCATCAAAATTATAAGCCGCCTGCAGATTGGCTATATTAGGGTGGGTTCCGTCTACAGATTTATTCATCCAGTCTTGAACCGTTGTTTGGTCCAGCGCAGCATTCCAAACCCTAAATTCATCGATATAACCATCGTATCTTCCTGAATAATCGTTTTGTCCAGGCCCCCCGATTTTAAACGTTTCTATTCCTGCCATTGTTTTGGTTTTTCCTGTCCCAGAAATAAAAACAGCTCCATTTAAATAAACCGTCATATCTCCTGTGGTTGCGTTCTTTGTGAACGCCCAGTGATTCCATTGACCAGCAAAATCTATTGTATTTGCCGCTTCATCAATTCTATCATATGAATTAGCTGAGCTGTTTCCTGCGTCCCAATAAACTCTACTATTGCTCCAAGGAAGGTGGGAGTTAACCACTCGGTATCCATTAGCGTCTTTTCCCTCAAAAATATACGAGTTCATTGGCATTACATTTGGATCACCATAACACCAAAATGAAACCGTAATTTGATCAGATATATTTGAAAAAGCCGCTGAAGGAACCTCAACATAGTCTCCACTTCCAAAATCTAAATAACCATTATCGGAGCCTGCTATTCCTGCGTTAAAACCAGCCGCGTCTCCTAAAATTGAAAAGTCACTTCCTATTGATGTATTGTCAAAACAAAGCTCTACAGCTAGATTGGAGGTCCCGTCCCATGTAAATGGAGTGTGAAAGTTAAAATTCGCCGTTCCAACCGAAGAGATACTTGTATTAACATTATACACTTCTTGTAGGGCCGTTTCGTAAGATGCCGGTGTTAACTCGTTTAATGCAGTGTGCTTTACGCTAATCTTTAAGTTATTGATCTCTGGCCCTAAAGCTGTTACTTCAAGCGCAAGCTTATCAATAGAGCCCGCAATAACTCCTGCAGCAGTTAGTTCGCTGGCGGTAAATATATATTGCGCTTTCCTTGCTCTGTTCGAAGTATTAAACACCTCTGTTAAAGGTATTACTCCTGCTCCAACTGTCCCGCTTGTTTCAGATGTTATAACATCATATACAGGAAAGTATTGATACGACTGATTATAATCATAAATTGGATTGCTAACATAAAAGATTGTGTCAGGGTTTGTGTTCCCTAAATAATAATAGGATGATCCAACATTTTCGTGTTGGTATAAATTCGTATAGGTTGTATAATCCCATTCTCCACAAGCATATCCATCTTGAGTAGTTGCAGCATCACATTTAAGTGTGTAATACATTAATATTTTAGAGTAGGTGTTTGTGTCGTTCGGAAAAACGTACCACCCTCTTCTTTTGGTAATGTCATAAAAATCAAGGGTTTGCACAACTGTTGTATCTCCAATGTTTTGCGCTTTAATCGAAGGAAATCCGATAATTATTAAAAGTAGGGTAATTAGAACTGTCTTTTTCATATCTGTTTAATACGGGTTATTTCCACGAATGTAGCGGTAACTATCGTAAAAAAATAGTTGATTATCGGAAAGGTTTGAATTCCTAACAAAGTGTTAATAGGTGATTTTTAGTTGTTTCACTCTTTCAGACCTTCCACTACAAGCACAAACTCACCTTTTGGTGCCTTTTCTTGAAAATGAAGTAATACCTCAGAAAGCGTTCCTCTAACATTTTCCTCATAGATTTTCGTCAGCTCTCTTGTTGCTGAACATTTTCGATCTGCTCCAAAAACTTCAATAAATTGTTCAAGGGCTTTAACAACTCTATAAGGCGATTCATAAAAAACGATGGTTCGTGATTCCTCTTTCAATGCCTCGATTCGTTTTTTTCTTCCTTTTTTATGGGGTAAAAACCCTTCGAATAAAAACCGGTCACATGGAAGACCTGAATTAACTAAAGCAGGAACAAGCGCCGTTGCGCCAGGTAAGGTTTCTACCTCAACACCTTTTTCAATGCAGGCTCTTACCAACAAGAATCCTGGATCTGAAATCGCAGGAGTTCCGGCATCGCTTACTAACGCAAAAACATTTTCTGTCGAAGAGAGCTCTTCCGCCAATTGCTCCACAATTTTATGCTCGTTATGCAAATGAAAGGAGCGTTGAGGCGTCCCAATTTCAAGGTGTTTAAGTAGTTTTCCGCTTGTGCGGGTGTCTTCAGCTAAAATTAAATTCGCTTCTTTTAATACGCGAATAGCTCGAAGAGTTATATCTTCTAGATTTCCAATAGGGGTTGGCACAACAATTAGTTTTCCCATTTTAAGATCTCGTTAGCACAATATAATCTTGTAATATTGTTTTTAAAAATGTGACTTTGTTTTTTGGAATAATTGCAATATTAAGCTTTTCACTAACTAGTTTAGTTAGTTCTATAATCAACTCTTTATGTTGTTTATTTGGGCGGATTCTAAATCTATCTATTGAATTTTTCACTAACAACATGTCTTCATCCGACAACTGAACTACTTGTGGATATTTTGTCTCATAATTCTCTTTGCTTTTTATTGTTAAAATGTCTTTTATACTGTATTGTGTGGAGGGTTTTAGTTTTATGACACATGTATTTGCAATAACATCTCCAAGCCGTTGCGTTTTGTCTGATGATGAAGCAGATAAAGCCGCAATTGATCCAACAGAAAGGAAAATATCTATTAATCTAAAAGACCACCTTAAGAACAACTCTCCCATTGAAGGGTTGCCGCCTGAAACTTTTACAACTCTAATTCCAAGCGCCATTTTTCCTATAGATTGCCCTCCAAAAAAAGCCTCCATAATAAAAGAATAAAAAAATACAGGTAGCATAAACAAGGTAAATGCGGTATAAATCACTTCGCCTGAATCAAACACCTTATTGGCGGCAAAGCCTGCGGATAATGTGGTGAACAGAATTGTACATATTGTTATGTAAAAAACCTGTATTACTAGGTCTAATAGTAAAGCCAAGACCCGGCCTAATATGGCGGCCAACTCATACTGTATGATAACATTATGGGCAGTTACTATCTCTGTGGTTTTCATTTCTGAAGCTAAATATAGGAAGGAATACTTCTTAAAATAAAAAAAGTGGGTTTTATCTATTTTATTTAACTCTTCATTTATCAATTTGAGAAGTCAATTTTAACCCTTACATTTAAGAGTTATTTAACACTAATCTCGTGAGTAAAGCTCCATGAAGGAAACGGATTTTATTAATCAGAATAAAAAAAAGTGGGCGAAATTCGAGCGAGTGTCCAACCAAAATCAGAGCGACCCTGATGAGCTTAGTGATTTATTTATTGAAATAACAGATGATTTAGCTTATGCTAGAACTCATTATTCCAAAAGATCGGTAAAGGTTTACTTAAACTCGCTGGCGCAAAAATCATTTCATGGTATTTATAAAAAAAAACGCACGCCTTTTAGTGTGTTTTTTCAGTTTTGGACGACCAGCCTTCCATTAGAAATGTATAGAATCCGTAAAGCATTGCTTGCATCATTTATCTTATTTGTTGTTGGAATACTGATTGGTATGGTTTCTACAATGGACGACCCCGATTTCTTAGGGGCGGTAATAGGATACGAATATGTTCACATGACCGAGCAAAATATTGCTAATGGAGAGCCAATGAGCGTCTACGGCAAAAACGGTGGGGAGATGTATTCTTTTGTTTCTATTGCCCAAAACAATTTAAGGGTAACACTTATGGCTTTTGTTTTGGGAATATTTTTCTCTGTAGGTTCTGCTATATATATGTTTTTTAATGGAATAATGGTTGGTGCTTTTCAGTGGTTTTTTAAAGTAAGGGGGCTTTTACTAACCTCTTTTTTAACCATTTGGGTTCATGGCGCTTTCGAAATATCTGGGATAGTAATTGCTGGTGCTGCTGGCATTACACTTGGAAATGGTTTTATGTTTCCAGGAACATTAACCCGAATGCAGTCTTTATCGATTGCTGCAAAAAGAGGAATGAAGGTGATTATTGGGTTATTTCCCGTTATTCTTTTTGCTGCTTTTATTGAGGGTTTCGCTTCGCGTCATACTGAGTGGCCAAATTCTGTAAAGGGAGGAATCATCTTTTTGAGTTTTACAATTATGATTTTCTACTTTGTTATATACCCCTATATTGTCGCTAAAAAGCACATTTTCAATGGGGAAGTCTCTGAAAAACCAACTTTCGTTGAAAAGAAAACTTTTGAGCTGTATAAGGTCCGCGATGTAGGGGGAGTTTTTACAGATACGTTTGTGTTTTATCGCAAGTTCTTTCACTATTTCTCTAAAATTTATTGGATGATTTTTCCTGCAACAATAACATACATTACTTGTTTTTTTTATCAGTATCCTTATGGCGGCACAATTAATGACTGGTATGAAAACATGTCCATCGCTTTTAGTATAGGTCATGTTGCGTTTAGTTGGGTGGCTTTTAGTGTACTTACTTTTCTTTTTTCTTTAAATGTCACAAGCGTCTTTTTTGCTTTTACATTAGCAAAGGATCAAGAAAACCCAAACAATTTTACAAATGCCTTTTTTACATATACATTAAAAAATATTTGGAGAGTTATACCAATAATTGGCGGAGTGCTGTTGTTGATACAGGTCAATATCTGGTTAGTTGTTTTGGCTAGTTTTCTAATGCCTTTGGTGTTGTCTTTAAGTTTTCCTGGGGCTTTTGAAAACAGAAAACTATTTACGGGAATTGGACGTGGTTTATCAATTGGAAAAAGAGGATGGGTTTCAGGACTTGGTGTCTTTTTTGTCTTTCTTTTTATTCTAGGGTTAATTTTCTTTTTTGCTGTTGGGCCTGTTCAGGACTTAATAAAAATGGTTTTGGACTGGTTCTTAATTTCAACAACGGACGACTATTTTCTCATCATGAACATTGTCGAAGCTTGTCTTTATATGTTAATAGCTCATTTCATAGTCCCTATCTTTTTTATTGCGTTTAATGTTTTATACTTAAGCACGGTTGAGAAGGAAGAGGCTTATGGCTTGTTTGAGAAACTAAAACGTTTTGGGAAAGTAAGTAAAATACACGAAAATGAAGGGGGGAGTTAAAACATGAGGCAGGTTATTATATATATCATTCTCCTTTCGGTGTTGGGCTGTCTTACAGAAGTCTCTGCACAAGAACCTTCTGCGCAAGAAGATTATGTAAATTCTACACAAGAAAAACATAATTTCAACAAAAAGAAATGGAGTAGTCTAAAAGACCATGTAATTAAAGAGTCTGGAGGGGTTTATAGCTTGGAAAATGGAGGAGTTGAGGGTAGTTATTATAATTACGACAACGAAGACTACGACGGAAAGTATAGTGAGTACAAAAATGACGATGACCAATACTTCTATGAGGAGGATCAATCTTATTCAGAGGGGGGGGGGCCTGGTGGCGAAAGTGATGGAGGGGCAAATTACCACCCAAAAGAAGACAACGCGGAATACGGCCAACAAGATTACCACCCTAAAGAAAAACAGCTTCGCCGGACCAGCCGAAATAACAATAGTGTTTCGCCTGGAGATGGTATAGGGTTTCTTCAATATGTCTTATTTGGACTATTAACAGTCTTGCTTGCTTTCTTAATTTATCAGTTGTTTATGAAAGCATCTTTTGACAATAAGGGGTCGAAAGTTGTTGATCGTTTTGAAGAACTGACTCCAACTCAAATACCTAAATCGGAATTGGAGCTTCTGTTAGAAAAAGCAATAGCCAACGATGATTTTAGGGGGGCAATTAGACTCTATTTTATTTTTATAATAAAAGGATTGAGCGAGAAAGAGTGGATAAGGTGGGAAAAGAAAAAAACCAACTTTTCATACTTAATAGAAATGAGAGGCAAACCTCAATACGAATCATTTAATGACGCTGTATCGATTTATGAATTGGTGTGGTATGGGAATTATAGTGTGGAAAAAGAGGATTTTAGTTCTTTAGAGCCGAAGTTTAAAAGCTTGTTAAATAGTTTAAATTCTGAAGGCAAGTAGTTATGGGGCTATCTAAAAAATATTTGATTTTAGGAGGTGCATTAATAGTGGTTTTGGTTTTGGTTTATTTCTTAGGGGGGAGGCGTCAATCAAACTCAAGTATAAAAAAAAGTTTTGAGGCCTCTCGGAATGATTCCTTGATAATAAAAAAGCCTATTAATCCAACTGGCACTTTTTTACTATATCACCTCTTAAAAAACTACAAAAAAACTTCTTCTCTTCAAAAAATACAAACGTCTTGGGAAGCTTCTCTTTCTGAGTTACTGCCAAAAGAACAAAAAAATGACTGTAAAAATATATACTTTGCTATTGCAGAAGATATGAACTTAAACGATGATGACAGTGATTGGTTGTTAGAGTTTGTTGAAGCGGGGAATTGTGCATTTATAGCATGTGAAAGTTTATCAAGTAAAGTTCGAACGGTTATTTCGGATAACTCCTATTTTGGGTTTAAAAACTATTATGACACTTCTTTTGTATTAAACTTTTATCACCCTAAGCTCTTACAAGAAAGCTCCATTGAAATTAAAAATGCTGAATTAAATAGTCATGGCTATCCAAGGTATAAAAGCTGGAGATATTTTATAGACGCTGATTTGGGAGGTGAATTTGTGCGAATAGCATATAACAACGCTAGGGATTACCCTATATGCATGCGTTTACAATATGGAAAAGGGTCTTTTATTATTCACTCCACACCTTCTGCTTTTTCGAATTACAACATGTTTGATACGGGGGGGAAATACCATGCTGAAGTAATTTTTTCTCATTTACCAAAGGGAAACATATACTGGCATCATGACTTTGGAAAATATTCTCCTTATCGGGGTGTTCCACAACCGACATATTCTAAGCAAGGCGATTCAGATCAATTAAATTATCCGAAATCAAGCCCTTTGCAGTATATAATGAGGGTGCCCGCCTTGTTTACTGCTCTAATCTTGTTAATGATTGGGGCTTTATTGTATATGGTCTTTCAAAGTAAAAGAAGACAAAGAATCATCCCAACTATAGAGCCTAATGAAAACTCGAGCGTGGAGTTTGTTAAAACGGTAAGCACACTATACTTTCAACAAAAAAGACACGACAAACTAATTAAGCATAAGGAGTTAGTTTTCTTATCTTTTTTACGACAGCACTACTATGTTTCTTCTCCAAAAATTACAGCTAATTTTATAACTAAAGTTGCTCAAAAATCTGGCATTGGAGAAAACTATATAAAAGATATTTTCATTTCTCTCACTAAAGGAAAAGAGAATAAGAATGTTTCAGAAAGTGAACTGATAAGCCTATATAATAAACTTGAATATTTTTATAAAAATTGCCACTAAATAAATAATTATGGAAGATAATAATAACGAACCTGAAAAAGACGAAAACGCATTCGAAGATCCAATAAACAAGGCCTTAAGTGACCCTGAAACTCCCTTGAGTTCTAGACCTCCTGTTGAGCCGAGCAAATTTGGAGCACCAAGAGTTGACCTATCTTTGTTAAACTCCAAGGTTGGGGCAGCTAGGATAGAGATTGGAAAATACCTTATTGGGCAACATGAGATGGTTGATTTGTTATTGATTGGCTTATTTTGCGGAGGGCATGTTTTACTAGAGGGTGTTCCTGGTGTTGCAAAAACGTTAACCGCGAAGGTGTTGTCTAAAACACTATCGGTTGACTTTTCTAGAATCCAGTTTACTCCAGATTTAATGCCTTCTGACATTATCGGAACGTCAGTATACAATTTAAAGTCGGGCGAGTTTTTATTTAAAAAGGGGCCTATCTTTACGAATATCGCCCTTATAGATGAAATTAATAGGGCTCCTGCAAAAACTCAAGCAGCGTTATTCGAGGTAATGGAAGAAAGGCAAATTACCTATGATGGTGTACAATACGATCTTGATTTTCCATTTTTAGTAATCGCAACACAAAACCCAATTGAACAAGAAGGAACATACCGGCTTCCGGAAGCTCAGTTAGATCGTTTTCTTTTTAAGGTTAATTTACATTATCCAACTCTTGAAGAGGAAAAAGAAATATTAATTCGATTTAGAAACAAACACGACATAGATTTAGAAAACGTTCAAAGCTTGTTTTCGAAAATCGAGCTGAAAGCCATACAAAAATCCATAGAACAGGTTACGCTAGACGAATCTTTAGTAACATATATTGCAAATATCACCCATGAAACAAGGTCCCATGGGAAGCTATACTTAGGTGGTTCTCCCCGCGCCTCCCTCTCTATGATGAAAGCATCAAAAGCTATTGCCGCTATGAGGGGAAGGGACTTTGTTCTTCCGGATGACGTACAATATGTCGCTTTTCATGTATTAAACCACAGAATTATTTTAACCCCTGAAGCTGAAATGGAAGGAATGGATGCGACAATAATTATTCAAGAAATAATTCAAAAGGTAGAGGTCCCTAGATAGCTCAAACATGACTACTTTTTTTAATCAGTTATACATCCGCAACAGCTTCTTCCTTTATTGGGTAGTTGTAGTTGTGCTTTTTTGTATAGGTTTTGGTGTGCCTTTTTTGTATCTAATTGCACAAGTTGCCTTAATGGCTTTAATAGCGATAACAATGCTTGATTTGTTTATACTGTTCTTTACTAGATCAAAGATTGGGGCAATTAGGGTTGTAAACGCACGGCTTTCTTTAGGGGATAAAAATGCTGTTCGAATAAAAGTAAGTAGCTCCTATAATATGCCTGTTAGTTTGCGGATAATAGACGAGCTACCTTACCAATTGCAGGTTAGGGGTTTTGAGGAGTGGATGTTTTTAAACCCAGGTGAATCAAAAGAACTTACTTATTTAATTCAACCTAATAAAAGAGGTGTTTATTTATTTCAGGACATAAACATCTACGTCTCTACTATTTTAAGGGTTGCTGAAAGAAGAATTACAATAAACGCAAAACAAGAGGCTGCTGTTTACCCTTCTATATTGCAAATGAAGAAATATGAGCTACAAGTCTTTTCTAAAACAGCAATTTTCCAAGGTATTAAAAAGATTAGGAGGCTTGGAAACAACAACGAATTTGAACAAATAAAAACTTATGTTCAGGGTGATGACATTAGAGCGGTTAACTGGAAGGCAACGAGCAGGAAGGGGGAGTTAATGGTAAACCAATATCAAGACGAACGTTCTCAGCAAGTATATTGTGTAATTGACAAAAGCCGGTCAATGCGAATGCCATTTGATAATTTGACATTGTTAGATCACTCTATTAATTGTGTTCTGGCTCTTTCAAATATAATATTACGTAAAGACGATAAAGTGGGTGTGGTAACTTTTTCTGATAAACTTGGTTCTAGGCTGCCTGCAGAAAACACCACAACGCAGCTAAGAAGAATAATAGATGTTCTTTATAAGCAAAAAACACATTTCATGGAGTCAGACTATGAACGGTTATATTTTGGGCTTAGAAACACTATTAAAGGGCGTAGCATGGTCTTGTTGTTTACCAACTTTGAAAGTGTGTATGCTTTAAAAAGAAACCTTCCTTTATTGAGAAGAATTAATCAACAGCATCTATTAGTGGTTGTGTATTTTGAAAATTCTGAACTAAAGAAGGCTTCAAAAATGGAAAGTAAATGCGTAAAAGACATTTACATAAAAACTTTGGCTGGTAAATTTACACTAGAAAAGGAGCTAATAGCGTTTGAACTGAGAAAATATGGGATACAAAGTGTATTAACAAAGCCTGAAAACCTTTCTGTAGAAACAATAAACAAATACTTGGAACTGAAATCAAGAGGAATGATTTAACTTTTTTAAAGGAGGCTTTTTCGGAAGAGTGCTGATTGTTTTTGTTACCCCTTGTTTCCTCTAATGCGTTCCTTTTTATTGACAAAAAGTTAATCGTTTCTTCATCTAGAATGTCTGTTCTCTTTCACGGGACTGTTAGCTTATTTTTTAATTATATCTGGTTTCTTCTTCAATTGTTAGTTTTTTCCATTTTTTAATTAAAAACCTTCTGAATAAGTCATTTTTTTTGAGGTTTCCCCCTAACTCATACTCTGAAAACGTATCATTTTTTTTTGAATATATTAATCCTCTAATAGCATACTTTTCTCCTTTTGTAATCATCATTAGCTTGGTCGATATTGCTAAACTATCTTCTAAACAACTACAATCATTGGTGTAACTAAAAGAGACTTCCCCTATGGTGTCTTTGTCAATATCTGTTAGTTCTATAGACTCGATATTATGGTTTGAGAATAAGTCTAAATCACAGTTTTTCACATAATCCGTAAGTTTTCTAACTTGTTTAAACTCCTTATCCTCTTTTAAAAAATGGTATATATATAAGTGATTGCTGTTCGTTTTTATATCGCTTACAACCGACCTAATAAGTATGTTTTCTCCTTTTTTATCACTCCATCGAAAACCATCAACAACATCTCCCCATACTACTTCCTTCTTTTTAAAGTCCAAAAAATCATATTTAAATAATTGAAGTAGCTCATTCGGACTAGGGTTGTAAACTATTTTTCCAGAAGCTACTTTTTGCTTTTTTACTTCAATATACCAGTTGAACAGCGTGGTGGTGTCATTATTAAACTTTCCTCTTGTGTGATTAAACTCGTCTGGAAAAACCAACTTTCCAATATTATTGTCGTCTACTTCAATTGTTTTAACGAAGGCTGTTTTTGGGTTAGATATAACAAATTTAGCTTCATATAATCCACTTTCTCCCCACATGTCCTGAATTGAAAACTCAAAATCTTTAGAAATAGTATACTCCCATGTTTGGGTATAAAAAGGTGCGCAGCAGGAAAACAAAAAAAGGCTAAAAACACTTTTTAAGAGAGCGTTTTTAGCCTTTTTTTGTTTTTTTAAATTATACATTTATCCGTATAAATTTATATTAAATTAATTCTTTTTATCAGCTCTTCCTTGTAAGATCCTCCTATTGGAATAATTTTATTATTCTCTTCTAATATAAGATTTGGTTGTTCTATTTGTGCGATTTTATCCAGCCTTACAATGTAAGATCGATGAACTCTTAAAAAGAAATCTTGCTGCATTTTACGCTCAATATCTTTCATTGTTGAATGAATTGTGTAGCGCTTGTTTAGTGTATTAATTACTACATAATCTTTAAGTGCTTCAATAAAGAATATGTCTTTAGTGTTAAGTTTGATTAGCCTTGATTTGCTCTTAACAAAAATAAATTCTTTATTTTCCTTATTTTCAACAATACTATAGAGCATGTCCCGCTCTTTTAATAGTTCTAGTTCCTTGCTGTGTTTATAAAAAGCCATTTCAATAGATGTGTGAAGATCAATTTCTTTAAATGGTTTAATTATGTAAGCATACGGCTCAGTAACTTTTGCTTTAGATAATGTGTTTTCGTCTGCATAAGCTGTTAAAAATATAACAGGAATATTGTAAACCTCTTTAATCCTAGTAGATGCTTCAATACCATTTATGTCTCCCTTGAGCATAATATCCATTAATATTATGTCTGGCAACTTCTCTCCACAAAGTTCAATTGCTTTATGCCCAGTAGCGGCAACACCTACAACATTGTAGCCTAGTTTTTTTAAGCTGTATTGAATGTCTTTTGACACAATACTCTCATCTTCAACGACTAACACATTTATTTTACCCATAAAATAATCTTGAATGTCTATTAAATTATTATTGCATTGTAAAGTTAAACAAAAATGTTGTTCCTTTCTTGTTAATCACCTTAATATCTCCATCTAACTGACTAACAAGTATATATACTAGTTGAAGGCCTAAGGTATCTGTATTTTCTACGTCTAAATTATCTGGTAATCCAACTCCATTATCCGAGACCTTTAAATTTATTTTATTCCCTTTCTTTGTTAGCTCAATCCGTATTTTTCCTTTTCTATTCAAAGGGAATGCATACTTAATCGAATTAGATACTAGTTCGTTAATTATTAAACCACAAGGAATTGCCTGGTCTAAATTTAGATTAACGTTTACTAGGTCTAATTCTAAATTAATATTAGCATGTTTGATAATATAAGTTTGAACCAGGTTTGAAGATAAACTATTTATGTAACTAGAAAAATTAACAAAAGAAAAGTCATCAGACCTATACAAACTTTCATGAATAAAAGACATAGCTTTTATGCGATTTTGACTTTCTCTTAATATATCTAATGTCATTTGATCTTTGACATAGGATGATTGAAGGTTGAGAATACTAGAGATTACCTGAAGGTTATTTTTAACGCGGTGATGTACTTCTTTTAATAGCACTTCTTTTTCATTTAAAAGTTTTCTTAGTTTTAGTTCTGTCTCTTTTTTATGTGTTAAATCCACCGCCAAACAAGCTAAATCAAATTTCTTTTTTCCTTTGATTTTAATCGGACTAAGAAATGTTGCATAAATCATTTGCTTACCGTCTGAACTATAAATAATAGATTCAAAATTTTGAGAAACTCCTTCTTGAGCCTTGGTATATAAACCTTCCATCTCATTTATTAAATGTGGTTTATAAGGCTTTAGATTATCCGATATCTTGCTAAAAAAATTATCTCCAACTTGCATTGACTCACCTATTCTTTCGTTAAACATTCTACTAAACTCACTATTCAAGGATAAAATATTGAATTTACTATCTAAGGTCCAAATAAGAACATTACTCGTATTTTCAAAAATTGATTGTATAGTAGACGACTGTTTAATTAATAAAGCTTCTCTTTTTTTCTTTTCCGAAATGTCTCTAATTACATCTCTAGATCCTTTAAATATACCATCCTCATAAAAAGCACTGCTAGATATTTCTATATTTTTTTTTGTGCCTTTTGCTGCAATAATTTCAATTTCAAAGTTACTGACCATTCCTTCTTTTCTGAGTTCTTTAGCTTTCTCTGCAACAATACTTCTATCTTTATCAGAAACGAAAGAATAAAAATTATACGATACATTATTCTCCACTTCAAATAAAGTTTTACCCGCCTCATTAATATCAATCGTTATATTATTTTCATCAACAATTATTACTGCATCCGAAAAATTTTCGAATAATTCTCTATACTTTTTTTCACTATTAATTATTTCATATTCTATTTTTTTTACTTCTCTAATATCTCTAGAAATACCCATTAATCCAATATTATTTCCTTTATTATCAGTTATAGGAGATGCAGACAAATGGGTGTTAAATAGCTTCCCATTTTTCTTTTTATTTGTTATTTTACCAATAAAAAATCCTTTATTATTTATTTGCTTTTCAACAGATTTATATTCTGATTTATCTTTATATAAATCGTCGGCCTTAATGTTTTTAAATTCTTCTTTTGAGTATCCAAATTGATAAGATGCTGAATTACTTACATGGGTTATATTATTATTCAAATCAGACGCTATAATAATATCTAATGAGCTATTTATTATATGATTAATCAATATAGTAGCCTCTTTGGTTGGTTTTACTCTTATATCTACTGAATCCTTTTCCGTTACTATTAATAAATAATCTGTCTTACTATGTGTCAATAAGGAAATAGTTGTTTTAGCAGTAAATACATCTCCTTTTATTGTTTTTACTGGTAAATCAGCCTTCCATTTTCCATTCTCTTTAATTTTTTTAAGTATGGTATTAAGTTTTTCAGCTTTTAATAAGTTAAATTCAAAAACATCAAATGACTTACCTATAATATCTTCCTTCTTTTCAAAAGATATATTATACATTACCTTTGCATTATTATTAAAATCAACGATTGTAAAATCATCCTTTTTTAATAGTATAGCTGAATCTCCATACGAATCAAAAAATATTTTAAAATAATCATTTATCATTGAGCTTCAAATGCAGGTTTTATTTTGTAGCCATCCACTTTATATTCTACACCTCTCTTATATTGTATTGTAAGAATAATTAATCCCTCTTTATTAAATTTTCTCCATTCTCCCTCTTTCTCTCCATTATCATATTTACCCTCCCATTTTAACTGACCATTAGGATAATAAAATCTATGCTTATCTATTGGAAGTCCATTAATATATTCTCCTTTAAAATTAATCTGTCCATCATTATAGGTATATATCCAAATACCATGCTTTAAACCATCTCTAAAATTTCCTTCTTCCTTGTGATCATTAATATTGTAAAACCAATCACCTTCACGAATACCATCCATAAATTCTCCTTTTGTTATTAAATTTCCAATAGTGTCGTATTCAATAGATTCTCCATCCTCTTTCCCATGCCGAAATAATTCCTTTCTACGTAATTGTTTATTCGTATACCACCATTTCCATTCTCCATGCGGTAATCCATTAATATACAATCCTTTTTGCTCAATCTCTCCACCTTTGTAATAATATACCCATAAATCCTCTCTTTTTCCATGATTAAATTTACCTATTGCTTTAGTCGAACCGTCGGTATATAAATATTTCCATTCTCCATGCTCTAAACCTGTAGAATCCAATATACCCTCAGCTATTTTAATATTATTTCTATATTGATAAGAATTAATCAATACATCTATAGAATCGTATTCTCTAAATATACCTTGCTTCATTTCATCAGCATAACCTCCAATTAAATAAGACCCATTTGGTCTAATTTTCTTACTTAATTCAAAAAATTCAACTTCTTTAGCATCTTCATTTAGTGCACCATCAATAAACATATTCATTGTTTTTAAGCCTCCTTTTTTATTATATTCTCTTACTATTCCATCTAATATACCATGCTTAAAATCGCCTTCCCATTTTACCTTTCCGTTTTCGTGAAATTCTTTCCATATACCATGTTTTTTTTCTTCTTCATCAAATCTATTTATTTGTTCCTCACTTCTTAAAAACCCTCCGTTATATTCACTTATCGTTATAACTCTACCTAGACTGTCTAATTCATAACAATAACCATGTTTTTTATCCTGGTTATAATTATTAATTCTTTTTATTTTTCCGGAAGAATAAAAAACCTTTTCTTCACCTGATTTTACATTTTTACTATAATTTGATTCACTTTTTATACACCCATATTTATCAAACAATTTTGACATTCCTTCTTTTTTATTTTCCTTGTAATTGATTTCATCTAAAAGAGCGCCTTTATTATTATAAAACTTCCAAATACTGTCTAGTAAGAAATTCTTACGATTACCTTCAGATTTTGTTTGCCCATTACTATAATAGGTTTTCCAATAACCTATAGGCTTTCCATCTTTTAAAGTTCCTTCACTACTAACATTTCCATTTTGAAAATAAAAAGTGTTATATCCGTTTGGATTAATATCTGTTTCTTGAGCAAGAATTATGGAGCCACTTAAAAAAAAGAAATAAACAATATATATTATAAATAAATAAAAGAGATTAAATTTAAATATTTTACTATTATTATAATACTGTTTATACCGTGTGTAAATTGTATTCAAAAAATTAGGTTTTATATTTTATTAATAGTTAATAACACTTAATTAACATGGTTTATTATACAAATATCTTTGTTATAAAGGTAATTAATATGTTATTAACAAAATGAAAAATAGTTATTATATAAATAAATGGTTAAAACTTTTATGCCATTTTTGTATTGACAACTACATAAAACCTGTTGATTAATAGTTATAAAAAAGATGTTAACTTATTAGGTTTATATAAAATTAATATCAATGAATATTTAATTTTTGTAATACTAATAAAGTTTATATATAATAGCTAACAGGTTATTAACAGGTTATTAATAGCGTTAGTTCAAGGTAAAGAGAAACTAAATATAGTACTATGAATATAGCAATTGGCGCTGATCATGCAGGTTACGAAGTTAAAAAAGTAATAATAGCTTTTTTAAAGGAAAAAGGACATCAAGTTGAGGATTTTGGATGTTATTCAGAAGAGAGTATAGACTATCCAGATTATGCACACCCAGTATGTGAAAGTATTGAAAAAGGTATAAATAAATATGGTGTATTAATTTGTGGAAGCGGCAATGGAATAAGTATGGCCGCAAACAAACACTCTAGCATTAGAGCTGCATTAAGTTGGAAACCAGAAATTGCTGAACTTGGCAGGTTGCACAACAACGCGAACATTGTTTCAATTCCTGCTCGTTTTGTTAGTGAGGAAAGTGCCTTGAAAATAGTAGAAGTTTTTTTCAGTACGGAATTTGAAGGTGGAAGACACCAAACAAGAGTAGATAAAATAGCGTGTAGATAAAATGAAATATTTAGTAACTTTATTATTGTTTACTGTTTTTAGCTGTTCACTAACAAAAAGAAACAGCAAAGTAAACGATGTAAAACTGGAAGCACTATCAGATAGTATTGCGGATATATACGCCTTTTCCATTTTAAAAGAGGATTTAAATAAAGACCTTTCCATACTTGCTTCTGATGAATACGAAGGGAGAGAAACAGCTCGCCCTGGACAGAAAAAAGCAGCCAAATATATATCAGAAAGGTTTAAACAAATAGGAATAGAACCAGGCGCAAAAAAAGGATCTTTTCTTCAAACATTCGCGGTTGATGCGAAAAATGCGGCGAACGTGTTTGTTGAGTTAAATGGAATTAAGTGGAATTTGATTGACGATTTTTATTATATAGGTAACTTAAAAGATACTGAACACACGGGGGTTGAATTAGTGTACGCTGGATTTGGAATTGAGAACGAAAACTATTCTGATTATACAAACCTCGATGTTAAAGGTAAATATGTTTTAATAAAAGAAGGCGCACTTGAGTCCGTTAAAATGGAAAATAAAGAGATAGGCTGGAGAAGAAAGGTTAAGACGGCAAAAAATAAGGGTGCTTTAGGCTTAATAACAGTAAAGAAAAACTACACAAAAGAAGCAGAACGGATTGCAGGGGCTATAGAAAACCCAAATATGCAAATGCATAGTCCAGGAATAAGAAGGGCCGGCTTAATACCTAATATATATATTTCTGATAGTACGGCTAAAACAATTTTATCAAAAATTAGTGAGTCAAAAATCTCAATTAAAGTAGATATTGAAGAAAAACTTACCTCGGACAATGTATTGGGTTATATTGAAGGAACAGACTTAAAAGAGGAGCTTGTTATTATTACAGCCCACTATGATCATCTTGGGTATGACAACGGAGAAGTTTGTAATGGAGCAGATGACGATGGCTCTGGAACAGTAAGCGTAATAGCGCTAGCTGGGGCTTTTCAAAAAGCAAAAAATGATGGAAACGGGCCTCGCCGAAGCATTTTATTTATGACCGTGTCAGGAGAAGAAAAAGGACTTTGGGGTTCTAAATATTATACAGAAAACCCGGTATATAGCATAGAAAATACTGTTGTAGATTTAAACATTGATATGATAGGCAGGCGAGACGATGAGCACGATTATGATAACTACATTTATTTAATAGGAGCTGATCGAATTAGTATGGATTTACATTTGATTAGCGAAGAGGTAAATAAAAAATATATTAATTATGATATTGATTATACTTATAATGATAGAGCAGATCCGAACCAGTTTTATTATCGCTCAGACCACTATAATTTTGCTAAAAAAGGAATTCCGGTTATTTTTTATTTTAGCGGGGTTCACAAAGACTATCATAAGCCAACAGACGATGTGGATAAAATTAATTTTGACAAGGTTCAAAAAACTGCACGAATGGTTTTTTATACCGCCTGGGAAATTGCTAATAGAGATCAGCGTTTAAGAATGAATGGAACTGACTAAAAATGGAAAGAGTTATACTGGTTGATGAGAATGACAACCCATTGGGAACGATGGAAAAAATGGAAGCACACGAGAAAGGTGTTTTACACAGAGCGTTTTCAGTATTTATTTTTAATAATAACGGAGAGATGTTGCTGCAGCAGCGAGCATTTTCAAAATATCATTCAGGAGGGCTGTGGACAAATACCTGTTGTAGCCACCCAAGAGAAGGGGAAGCAACAATAGAGGCTGCTCACAGAAGACTGCAAGAGGAAATGGGGTTTGATTGTGAAATAGAAAAAGCATTCGACTTTATTTATAAAAAAGAACTAGATAAGGGTTTAATGGAGCATGAATTTGACCATGTTTTTATTGGTAAATATGAAGGCGAAGTTAAATTTAAGCCTAATGAGGTTAACGCTTATGTTTATAAATCTATTCAAGATGTTTTAAACGAAGTCCTTCTGTTTCCTGAAAAATTTACAGAGTGGTTTAAAATATGCTTAAACGAGGTTGTTAAAAGAACGCTATAAACGAGGTTTTTCAAGAAAAATAGAAAAACCACCACTAAACATTTCTAACGCAATAAGCGTGTTGCTCCACCTGTATGATGTGGACAAGGGAACGGTGGCAACTTCTGAAGGTTTTTCATATAGTTTAGTGATTATAGATTTTATGGTTTTTACATCTGTTAAAAAGTTATTCGATGTTGTATCAGAATAGATGTAATCGAAGTAAACCCCAGATAAATTTTCTTGTTCAAATAAAAAATAACCACTTAGCAATATATTTTCATTATAAATTTCACTAAAAGCTAGAGTATTTGATTTACTTTTAAAACTAACCTTAAAAAGGTTTTCGACATCAGTCATTATGGATAACCCCAGTTTCAGAGAATCACTATACACATGTTTAATTAATTTTTTAGTTAATTCAAGGTGTTTTGGCAATACCCCTAATGTTTCTATTGGTTTTTCAGTTGTTTGATTTTTTCTAATGGTAAAAGTAAACCCATTTTTAAATAATTCATAGTCCAAAGTGTTACCGGACACCTTCCAGGAGTATACTTTCATGCTTCTATTGACACAAGTAGAGTTGTAATCTCCAAACTCCTGTTTTAAGTATTTTAACACTGTATTGCTATTTTTATTGAACTCTGTGTTTAATGAATCGTAATAGAAATCGTAATGTATGGTGTTAATTATGCTGTTTTTACATTTATAAACTTTTTTTAATGTGACTTCCCCAAAACTCATTTCTGATCGAAAACTATTTTTTTCACGACTTAAGCCGTTTGACGCAGCGTAAGGCTCTATGTTTGAGCGACCCATTATAAGTAGGTCATTTTTTATTAATAACAATAATTTTTTTGATTCTTCTAGAATATTTTCGAAAGAAGAAGGAGCTGTAGCCTCTTCTTTAGGCGTTTCTTCTTTTACCTCAGAGCATCGGACAGCGATTAAAACCACAATTAATGAAAGCCATATGTGTTTTAGGAGCATGGTTAATGAATTTAGCCTCAAATTTAATGTTGATTTAAAGAGTTTTTGTTGGCCCAATGAAAAAATGTCCAGGTGGCTTTGTTAATTAAACCCTTTATAAAGGGAGCCGACGTCAACCAACTTTATTCCCGTTATAGTGTCTCCTTTTAATATTAAAAGCGAGCCCTTGTCAATTAGGTTGTTGCCTCTTGATAGATCGACGTCGAGGTCTGTAACTATAATTTTTGCCGGGCCAAACTCCGGTTTCTTTTGAAAAGCAACAAACCCATAATCGACATTTTGGACCGTAACAGAGCTTACATTTACCACCGATAAATCCTTTGATGCAATAGCAATTTTTGCTTTATTAATTTTTGTGTTTTCAATTTTCACAATAGAACTTTCACCCCCCGAGACCCCTTTGTCACCAGAGTTTACAATTTCACAATAGGTAATTTCAACATTGCTTCCCGACAAGTCAATACAATCATTTCCTGTGTTTTTAAATATTGAATGAGAAATAATCCCGTTACTAAAGTCCGAATCAAGTCCATCAGAAAAAGTGTTTTCTATAGTAGAGTTGGAAAAAGTGAAATTGGACTGAACGAGGTTTATTGCGTCTTCACAAGAGTTGTTTTTAAAAGTACAATTTTCAATAAATACATTGCTTTGATAAAAAGTGATGGCACCAGTTAGTTGCCAACCGTACTTCGCTAATGTACTTAAGTTGCTAAATACAACGTTTTGAAACAGGGAGTTCCTATAATTATCGATTATAGTAAGCCCTTGACCGGTATTATCAGAAGAATAAATTAATATCTTTTCCTCTTTGGAGCCTTTGGCACTAACAGGCGAATAACTAATTATAGCGGCTTTATTAACTAAATCAATTTCACACCCTTTTTCTAGTACAAGCGTCCAACGTGTTGGAATGACAAGATCTTCAGACAACGTGTGAGCCCCCTTTTTAATAATTAATAGTCTAGTTAGCGCATTTATTTCGATAAACGGCATATTTGATAAATCAGCCATAAGCAAAGAGTCTACTGGCTCAATTAACTTTTCGTTGAAGGCCCATTTACTTATTGAAACATGCAGTGTGTCAAGAATCCTGTGGTTTGCTAGAAAATAGATTGTTTTAGTGGGTTTAGGAAGGTGAAGAAAATGCACAGGAAGGTTTTTATTGAACTTGTCGATGGCTTTTTCCTGATCCAAGTATATGATTGAATCTTTGTTTTGTTCTAACCCATATCCAACTATAGTGACGGGTGTTGAATGAAAGTTGATCAGCTGCACAATACTAGTGGCAGAGTCTTGAAACGGATCTGAATATGCTTTCAGCCCTGTATTGTAATAATAGGTTTTTGTGTTTGTAAAGTCCTCAAAAGGAAAATCTTGTAAGCTGTATTTAATATCTGAGTTTATATATTCAGGAAGGGTTTCTTGAATTGCTTTAATATTATTGAGATAAAAAGACTTATCAAACTTCGAATCCGGATACTCTTTGGCTATTAGTTTTCCGAGTGAAGTTAAAGAGGGGTCTAGTTCGCTAAACAAGGAGTCGAGGTATTTGCCACTTGAGAACTTCTTAAGACAGGACACATATGAAGCCTTAAATGATGCGTTGTTAAATATGTTGTAGTGTATGAAGCTATAGTCAGGAAGGTCTGTTTTGTTTTTACTGTAACCAAAAATGGGTTGATTTGCACTCATTTCTACTTTTTCAGGATAACAATCATACGCAACGGGCTCTAATTTTCTAGAAACCGGGTTGTAATAAAACCTCAGGTTATGCCATATTAAAGCGTGATCTGTATTTGCAAGGTCTGTAAGAGCATAAAACATTGCTAACTTGTCCAAGTCAAACAACTCACCTATGTTGTCATCAAAACCCTTGTATCGAAGCAATAGGTTTTGTGCTGTTTTGAAATGATTTTTTAGAACGGGACTGTTCGCTGTTCTGTTCTTTTTAAACGGAGTGACCTCAGCTGCAGCAAAATACGGAAGCGAATGATAAGAGCCAGGGTCGCCGACTCTTGTTTCCCAAACACCTTCTTCGTTAAACTTTAATATAGGGCCCTCTCTTCTACCTTTAGCTTCCACCAACTGCTTATCGAAATGCTCTTCAAGTGCATAAACACCCATAGGTTTTCCATTTATCACGATTGGAACAAACTCATATCGAGTTGTTAAAACCCCTTCACGTAAATA
>Ga0209630_10001271_pt1 | contig 27357 bp, 64 predicted proteins | sample COG_01_FD_184745 | JGI IMG/M metagenome (GOLD analysis project Ga0209630, IMG submission 184745) | Pelagic Microbial community sample from North Sea - COGITO 998_met_01 (SPAdes) (version 2) | ecosystem: Environmental > Aquatic > Marine > Neritic zone/Coastal water | place: Helgoland, sampling... | reverse complement strand
TGGCTCGACGTTTGAACCTAATTTACACAGATCTAGTAAATCCTGGTTTATATCCGCTGGGTCTTAGTTTTGTTTAAAATAAGTGTGTTATAATTTTTTTAATTGATATATTATTCTTATATTTACTTATGAACGACACAAAAGAAGAAGAAGAAGTTGGAATATTTAAAGAGATATGGGAAGATACTAGATTATCTACTAGAATAATAAAAGTTTGTATATTCTTATGGTTAATCGGTGTAATAGTATTAACCATACAGAATGTATTAGCGTTATTAGTTAAGACCGGAGTAATAAACTAAATTATAATATATGACACAGATAGAATTCAACAAGAACCAGTGTAAGTGGACCGAATCTCTTAAACTTATCTCTATAAGCGAAACCTTAGTAAAATTTGATACTTCATATAGGTTATGGAATCCATTAACTGGGAGAGGCAAAGTATTTGAATTTAGCCATGCAACTGGACCAGAATTTAATCCAGATACGCGATGGGTTTATAAATCAGATGATGGGTTTACACTAGAAATAGTCAATGATCCTGAGCTAACTTCCAAGAGAAGTAAAGAATATCTTAAGTCAAAATTAAATTAAATTGAACTACGGAGTATAATAAATATTAAGCAGAGGAGGGGACAACGCAGGCGCTAGCGATCTGGAACCTTAAAATAGAAATCCTCTGTTTATTTTTAAACTAAAACAAAGGCCGGGGAAAACTCGGTCTTTTTTGTGTTTGATACTTTGGGCCAGTTGTGTTGCTATCCTATCCGGAGTATCTCGCTCTACTGCAGATAGAGCCGATTACTTGCCTTAGACAAAATCCCACTTCGCCCTACAAAAGATAGAGCCGATTACTTGCCTTAGACAAAATCCCACTTCGCCCTAATAAACTTTAAAAATAAGTATGAAATAATTTTTTTAATTAATATATTATTATTATATTTACTTATAACTTAAAACAAATGAAACTATATAACAAAGTACTTGACTTCGCTACAAAGGCACATAAAGGTCAGAAGCGAAAGTATTCAGATGAAGATTATATCACACATCCAATTGCAGTTGCTACAATTGTTGAGGAGCATGGTGGAAATATTGACATGATACTTGCTGCTCTTCTACATGATGTGATTGAAGATACTGAAGTTACCGAAGTTGAACTTTTATCTTTTTTACACGATAATATTTCTAATTCAGTTAGGGCGACTAAAGTATTTGAATTCGTTATGGGGCTAACTGATGTATATACTTCGGAGAATTTCCCACACTGGAATCGAGCAAAGCGTAAAAACCTGGAGGCAATTCGACTGGGATGGGCAACTAACTACTCGGTTCAAACTATTAAATACGCAGACTTATTTCATAATACATTAAGTATTACTGCACATGACCCTAAGTTCGCTAAGATATATTTAGCAGAAAAGAAAGCAATGCTCGATTTAATGGTGAGTGGAAACTCAGAATTGAGAAACAAGTGTGTTAATCAAATTAAATAAGTAATTTGTATGTTTAAGTTAAAGAACCCTCGCTTCGGCGGGGGTTTCTTGTTTTTACTCCGTAGTTTGCTGGATGTAAAGCACCACACCTCGCTCTTATACTCAGGGTGCCAGGTAGATTAGCTACGTTCCAGGAAATATCGGCTCCTAGTTTAATTTAAAATAAATTATAAATTATTTTTTTAATTCATATATTATTGTTATATTTACTTATAACTTAAAACAAACAGATTATGCCTGATATATTTGAAGTAGGAGGATGTATAAGGGATTCCTTTTTAGGATTACACAGTAAAGACATTGACTTTACTTTTGTGTTAGATGACCTCAATCAGAGTGTTGACCAAGGATGGGATTCAATGTTAAACTTCTTAAAAGAAGAGAGATTTAAAATCTTCTTAGAAACGCCAGATTGTTTCACAGTCCGTGCCAAATTTCCAAATGACCATACGTTCAGCGGATTGATTGCAGATTTTGTAATGGCACGAAAAGAGGTCGGAGTAATTGCAGGGACTCGCAAACCAATTTTAGAACTTGGTACGTTAGAGGATGATTTAGCGAGAAGAGATTTTACTGTCAACGCGATTGCTAAAGCAGAAGATGGCACAATCATTGATATCTTCAATGGAGTCGATCACATTAAAGAGAAAATGTTAATTACTCCTCTTGACCCAATCGTTACGTTTATGGACGATCCACTTAGAACACTAAGAGCATTAAGGTTCAGTATTACAAAGGGATTCAAAATACACCCAGACGCATGGGACGCAATGTTTCAACCTGGGTTAATTGATAAGATGGAGGAAGTTGTTTCAACAGAACGAATTAAAGACGAACTCCACAAGATGATGTCACATGACACTCTCTCAAGTATGAGATTATTACAAAGAGTAGATTTAATAGAACCTAAATTTATGGAAATAGTGTTGGGATCTGGAATATGGTTTGAACCTACTATGAAAAAAGTTAAAGGTAAATAATAAACAGAGTTACTACGGAGTACTACTTAACCCCCTTCATTGGGGGTTTTTTGTATGCGCCGAACTGAGCCAAGTTTGCACAGACCATGTCAAAAATCTGAAATCATTTCTCGCTCTATACCTACTGTTCCTTAGAACATACAATGAATCTGTAATCCTTTCTCGCTCTATACCTACTGTTCCTTGTGGGTATAGATTTTACCATGCCCGCCGAGATCGAGTAGCATCGCGCATGCAAGAGATCGGCTGGCCCTTAGAGAATTATACATTTATATACTCAGGATTTTTTATATTCAAATAAAATAGTTATATTTACTTATAACTTAAAAACAAAACAATATGAATTTTATTAGTGAAAACTTAGGTAAGATCACTTTCCTTGGATTAATAATTTTAATAATAATAATATCAATATGAAAATGGCAACTAAGAGAAGAAAATTTGTACTTTACACTAATCCCAATAATATAACAAATTATGCGTATATAGCGGATGGTGCATATTCAGCAAACCAGGTTTTAGAAGGATCTAGAACTTATCCGGATAGTTATAATATATTATTTAAAGGTATGGGAAATGACGAGGCTATTCAAAAAGCTAAAGATTGTTTTTCTAATTTTGAATTTGTTTAATAAGTAAAAAAATAAAATACAAAAAGTTTTTTTATCCCAACTATTATATCTATATTTACTTATAACAATTAATAAAAATAAAAATGGCAAAAAGAAAGGCAACACAAGATGAACAAGAAGTATTAGAATACTTAAATGATTTAAGAGACTCAGGAGATACCAATATGTTTGGTGCAAGTCCATATGTTCAACAAAGATTTGGTATTTCTAAAGGTGAATCTAGAAAACTAGTAACTTTATGGATGAATAACTTTAAAGAAGATGGTAACTATGAAACTGTGAACGTTTAATAAAACATCGAATTATCCTTTAAACCCCCATTCATTGGGGGTTTTTTGTTTCCGATCGGTATGAATCCAGGTAGGTAAATCCCGACTGGCTCCAGAGCGAGTTGAGTACGGACAGGAAATATTGAGACTGGCACTTAGCTTTATTTAAAATAAATGTGAAATATTTTTTTAATTCATATATTATTGTTATATTTACTTATAACTTAAAACAACAACATGAACATAGGAACAATAGGAGCAGCAACAATCTTAATGAATAATAATACTAGAATGATGAGAGGCGGAGGTGGTGGTGGATCAAACGGTAATGATAACGAGAAACCTAAAGGTTTAGGAAAAATGCTATTGGTGATGACCCTATTAGTTATAGGAACCTGGGTATTTCACATTAAACCTGATTTCTGGTATGTGAATGTAAAACAAACAGTAGTAGATAAAGATCTGATGCGAAGCAAGGGTAGCAAGAATAAAGTCTACGATAGCCCGTTTATTAAGGTGGAAACTGAATATGTTGAGGTAGATTATCAATGGGTTAAACGGGATTCAACGCTTTGGATCAGATGTAATCAACAGGATTATTTAAACTATAGTGTAGGTCAAGTTATTAATGAGAGAATAGTGAAACCCTCGTTACAAGGATGGAGTACTCTTATGACCTGGATAGTGGTAGTGTTATTATTAATATGGATATTTATATTAGCGGAGATAATGGCGAACCATATGGAATAACTCCACATTACCTAAGTTAACCCGGTTTATGCCGGGTTTTTTTATGTCTGATACCAGGGCCATGCTTTGCTTCAGCTAACCAGGTAGAGTTGGCTCTTAATAAATTATTAAATAAGTTATGATATATTTTTTATATCCAATAAATAGTATTATATTTACTTATAACTTAAAACAAACAAAACAATATGATAGAATCGCACATAGTATTTGAATCAAGTCCACGAAGAGACAAAAAGATATTAGACTTAATTAAATCAATTGATAAAACTGCCTCATATGCCGGAGGAGTTGCTGGAAATGGAGATCGAGTAATTATTGCAAATGGGACTCCTAATCAATATAAAGAAATATTAAATGATTACATTGAAGATGGTATAGTTAAATCAATAGATAAATTATGAGATACTTTAAGATTATAATTAAATATATTTAATATTAACCTCACTTATGTGGGGTTTTTTATTGTCGTCTTACTTGAGCGAACTTATAATGCCCGCCACGGGTCATGTTGGCTCCTCATTAATACTGAAATGAATGTGAAATAGTTTTTTTTATTAATATAAAATGTCTATATTTACTTATAACTTAAACAAAACATTATGAAACAGGAATTATTAAAAACATTAAAAAGTAAAAAGTTAAAGGATGTAAATGATTTTTTACCAGGTAATGATCACATAAGAAGTTATTGTGGAGATATTAATGGATATTACACAAATGGTTATTATGATAATATAAGTATTATTAATAAAGAAGATTTAACACTTACTTTTAAAATAGATAAAAATTCATTTCAGGAAAGTGAGGAATTGTTCGAGAACACCCAACAATATGATGATGGTATGGAGTTTGAAGATTGGAATGGAGTGTGGAATAAGACATTAGATAACCACTGTAGTGTTAATTTTTTAATACATCTTTTAAAATTATAATATAAAACTAGTATTAACCTCACTTATGTGGGGTTTTTTATTATCGACTTCCTTGAGCGAACTGAAAGCGGCAATCACCGGGGCAGGTTGGCTCATCACTAATCCTAAAATAAATGTCTTATTATTTTTTTAATTCATATATTATTGTTATATTTACTTATAACTTAAAACAAAATAAAGTATATGAATTGTCAAAGATGTAATAGTGATAGTAAAATCACGACGGGTTCGATGTTTAATACACAAATGATATGTTTAAAATGTAAGGAAGTGGAAATTAAACATGAGCTATATGAAACAGCGAGAAAGGTAGAGTCCGATCAAGTTAAAGGTGGAAATTATAATTATGAGGGAATTGGTTTACCCGAAGATTTAAAAAATTAAATTATTATGAAAGAAAATGAAAAGAAGTGGTTTTTAAGTTTGCCAAAGGAAACGAAACTTAGACTATTGGGCGAAATGCTTAGCGAAGGCGAGGCTGGAATGGCACTAGCAACTGCTAAGATATTACTCGATGCTCCTATTACCGAGGGAGGTATATCAACGGATGAGATCTCGGAAGTAATGGATGCCGGGATAAAAAAGATGGGAAGCTAAAACTTGTTTGTTTAAGTTAAGAGACCCTGGCTTCGGCTGGGGTTTTCTGTTTAGTTAGGTGACTACGGAGTAGATTCCATGCCCGTTGAGAGAAATCATGCACGTACATGCAAGAGCCCGACTGGCCCCTAGAGAATTACACATTTATATACTCAGGATTTTTTATATTCAAATAAAATGTCGCGGACCAATCGAGATAGATCTTAAGATATCCTAAGATCTTAAGATCTTTTTGGCTCCTCATTAATACTAAAATAAATGTGAAATAGTTTTTTTTATTAATATAAAATGTCTATATTTACTTATAACTTAAAAACAAAACATTATGAAAACATTAAAATCTATTATCAATTTAATACTTCTAGTAGTAGTCTTATCTATTATATTTAGTATAACACTTAACATATTTAATTATGTTATTGGAGGTTTATTAGGAGTATCATTAGCATGTGCAGTAACAATTGCATGTCTATTTAAACTCGCTAAGTAATGTCAGGAACTAAACCCACAATGACAAAGCAACAATTAACTCAAAGAGTTAATGAAGAAGCTAAAGCAATGCGAGACCGGATTAAGAAGGAGGGAGGGAACTTAACCTTCGCTGAGTGTAAGAAAGAGGCTCGTAAAGTATTCATCGCAGAATATAATATAGTATGAGCATAGATCTACTACCTACGGAAGCGCGAGAAGCCCTTATTGATTACGTTGATATAACTATAGATGGAAATTCAGTAGATGTCATAGAGGATCCCAAAGTGATCGGAGCTTATGCTATCAAAGTAAACAGACAAGGATTAGAATTCCATTTACTCTGGTCTGCACACCATCAGGATATAGAAGAAGTAGAGTTCGACTCATGGCCCCCTGAATCTGGAGAACCTCAATTTAGTTTCTAAAGGAACCACCGTTAAATACAAACCCCCTTCATTGGGGGTTTTTTGTCACTATATCCAGGAGCCAAGTTTGCCCTCCGATGTCACGGATTCCAGAGGCAAAACTCGCTCCACTTAACTTTCAAATTAATTACCATTATATTTTTTATTTTAATATAAATTGACTATATTTACTCTATAATAATTAAAAAAAGAAAGAATGACAAATGGAGAAATCTTAAAATTAGTAGAAGACAATTCTACATCAACTAAAAAGTTAGATGAGATAGTGGCAAATCACCCCAAATTTCCACATTGTATAGATGACCTAGTAGTTAGTTATCTATCATATCACCCAAATTCATCCGCAAACATATTAGATAAGATATCATTGTTAGATTATTATGACTATAACATTGAATTAGCAAGCCATCCCAATACATCAATAGAAACTCTAAAGGCTTTATGTCATGATGATGATGTCGCGGAAGATGCAAAAAAGCAATTGAAAAAACGTGGGGTTAAAACAAAGAAGCATCCTTTAAGAGGAAAATGTATATATGTTGTAATGCACTCCCACTCAGACGGATGTGACTCTTATATATATGCAGAAGAAGGACATGCGGACGCTAAAGAGGCTCGATTAGAAAGAAAATTAGATGGAGATGGATGTGTGTGGATAGAGGCACGAGAAATAAAATAGTTTTAAAAAGTTAACCCGAGATTTTTTAGTCTCGGGATTTTTTCTTATATTTACTCTATAACAATTAAAAAAGAGATTATGATAATTGATGAAATTAAAAAGTTAAGTAAGCCGGAATTTTTAAATATGTTGAAAGACATTAATAAAATGCACGACATAGAAATTACTACGTTAGATACTAATCCAAATCCTGAATCAAAGGAGTTAATTGTAATCACTAAAGATCTATACGAAGAATGTCATAATCGATATAGAGGATCGATGGATCAAGTATTTAGTATTAGATTAAAATACAAGGGAGTAGACATAGATGTGTCAGGAGAGTATGGAGGATATGGAGAAGATAACTTAGATATGGTTGATATTAAAGTACACATAAATACCACAGATAATATGTTGATTAAAGAGGCGAATGAAATGGTTTTAAAATACTACATAGGTAGAGACACGGTAGGATGTATATTTGAGCTCGCGTCCCAAGAGAGTAATTCCCGGTTTAGCTCGTTTGATGTAGGCTCACCATTCGATATAAACAAATCATTAAATTCAGCATCATATTATAATTATTAAAAAAGAAAAGATAGATTAACCCGGTTTTATACCGGGTTATTTAGGGTCTGGATTATCGTGAATCCACAGAACATAGAGGTAAAATAATCTATAAAATATTTTTTTTATTCAACTATTATACTTATATTTACTTATAACAAATTAAAACAAAAAGATATGTATAGTTTAAAATGTAAGTATTTCGATAGAGAATTCGATACGCTTGGTGAATTAATTAATAATATTCTCGAGAGTGGGATGGATCCAAACTACGAGGTAACTCGAGATGGAGCGGGAATAGGAGAGAACGCAATAGATTTTATTCAAGTTTAAAAATATAAATATGAAAAATTCAAAAGAATTAACAGAAGCAATATTGGAATCCTTAGGAAAAGAAGGAGACCCAGTTGGGATCTTAATCGAATCAGTACTAGATAAGTGGGAAGCTCAAATCAGAATGGACCAACTTAAATTGGACCGAGACATGACAATGAAAATAGTTAAAGATACTATATCATGATTAAGTGGAACGATAAAGTAGAGGACCTACATATGGAAGGCAGAACCGAGTTCGGTAAGGTATTCATCCGTTTAGACCGAGAGGGAAAGGTTACTGGGATGTACACACTCTTTGGCTCTACTAAGAAGTACATCCCAGACGCAAAATGGATGGAAGATCTAGAGGGAGCACAGCTTAAATTAGAAGAGATTGCGCACAGAACTAAAAATACCAGAGATTGGGGAGAGTCACTACGGAGTAAATAAATTTCAAATAAAAGTAAAGAACTTTAGGTTCATTTCCAAGTATAATAATAAATAATATTATATTATGGAGCAAGTAATCAAATCAATAATATCAAGCTGGAAGAAGTCACATCCATTATCAAATGGGCCAGATTCAGGTTCAATACAAATAAAGCATGTTGACACTAAACACGGAATATACACTATATATTTTAAGGAAGGATCAGACATAGTACGAATAAAAGCGATCTATAATTCATGCTATAGATCCAATGTCTTAATCCGAAAACTAAAGCACATCTTTGGTATTGATATCAAAGACGAATGGAAAATCATCGAATTAAAATGACAACACAGAACGAACCATTTTCAAAGTTTCTTACTTCGGTAGATACTGAGCTAGGAAGAGATACTGAGTCTTTACACCTATTTGAATGGGTAGTAGAAGATCGATATGAAGCAAAAATTACAGAGAGTATGGATTATTACGCAGAGCGTCCGGATCTTCGCTCTATTCATAATGAACAAATTATATACGAACTAAATGAAATGGAGAGTTACTTTGTATCAAAGGAAGAATATGAAAAATGCGCAAGTATTGTAAAAGTTCGCTCGGATTTGGTTGAAATATTAAATAATAACTAAGTAAATTAATTACATGGAATACGCTGAGGCAGAAGAGGGGATGTATATACTAAAGGAATACGGACTTAATGCATTCTTAGAATTAACCGCAACTAAATCAAATCACAATGAGTGCAAATTAATTCTAGATAAAATGCGAATATCTCTAGAACAAATAGAAAGATATGAGGATTGCGCGTACATCGTAGATATTGTTCCTCTCTTGAATTAATCCTAACTCGCCCCTAGGTAATTGTAGAATAAATTAAATAAAATTTTTTTAATTTAAATAAAATTGTTATATTTACTTAACTTAAAACAATGGACCTATGATTAGATACACAATTTATAAAGCAATACAGATATCTATATTAATATCATCGCCGTTCTTTTTCTCAGAACATATAGTAAACGGAGAATGGTTGATGTCATTTCTGACTTTTATAATTATGAAAGTATACTTAGACGATTTGCACGAAGAAGTATTAGAAAAGAAATTACACGGAGAATTATATTGAATAAAGTTTTTTTAATTCAAATAAAATAGTTATATTTACTTATAACTTAAAAACAAATAGATATGACTATTAAATACATTGGAATCGCCGCAGAATATTACGCTAAAAACGTGGTTGGAAAAGGAGCAGTATCTACATTCGCTTACTTTGAAAAATCAAACGCACATGGATGGGTTAAATATCTTGAAATACACAAAGAGATACCTGGGGTTGCCGAATCAGAAAAAACTAGAAAACCTAATCCCTCACTATTAAATGAAGTTAGTGAGTATTTTAAAGACATTGACTTATATAACTAACTAACCTGGTTGAAAACGTAATACAATAACATAAAAGTAAACTTTGTGCAATTATTTAGTATAATATATAAACTAATCCTTGGGTGAATTCCCCAGAAGTCTACACGATAGCAGGTCAGTCATGATTCAAGGATTATTATAACAATAAACAAAATTGTTTAAGTTAAAGAGAGACTCGCTTCGGCGGGTCTTTTTTGTTTCCAATGAAGGATGTTCTTCCTTTGATGTGAGTCCTGCATATCCTCGCTCGACAAATAGAGCGAGAAATCTCAACCACACAATCGGGATTCCGGATGTAATTTGGCTCCAATAAACTTTAAAAAATAATTCACCAGGATTTTTTATATTAGTATATTATTGTTATATTTACTTATAACTAAAAACAAATAGAAATTATGGTAATGACACCAATTGATCCAGATGAATTAAGAAGTAAATTAAATGAAGGTACTGTACAGTTCGCCTTTAAGAAACTAGATGGGACCCTACGTACCGCAGTTGGAACTACTCACTTGGAATCCGTTCCTATTGAGCATCACCCATCTGGTACAGGCGGAGTATCCTCTAGAGCATCCGTTCGATATTTCGATATTGGAAAGAGTGCGTGGAGATCTGTATCTTCTAGAAAGGAAATCTTTTTAGCACAGTAAATGTACGAAGCAATCTACGACTTATGTAAGGTAAGGAATGTCGGAAACGTTTTTAAGAACGAGACCGGCGTTCCTACACCAAGGGTAAAATGGATTCTCGATCTATTAGATTCAAAGGGAATTAAATATAACCTTGATGAATTCTCGACCGAGCGTGTAGGTTCGGCGTATAACATTGTTTTAACCGGAGAGTCAAATAAATGGGTAACATGCCACCATGATATAGTAAATCCTGACTCGGACAATGCTCAAGATAATTCATGCTCGATAATTAACGCTATTATGTTAAAACAATTAGTTCCACACATAAACATAGCAATACTAGATGGTGAAGAGTTTGGAGGTATAGGGTCCAGTCACTTATCTAATCAAATGAACAATGGTAACTACGGAGTAATTGATTGGATTCTTAATCTAGAACTAACTGGACTAGGAGGCAAAGATTTCTTGATTTGTAACTCTAATCTTGAAGGTAAGTTAAGTAATATAATAAGAGAACGGTTTGAATGCGATACAATGAGAGTGCCATTTAATGATTCAGTTATTTTCAGAGCCAGCGGATTCGATTCCTTAGTTATTAATCCTCTTCCTAGAAAAGACGACGGAACATTAGACACTGGTCCACTTTGGTTATGTCATTCGATTAGAGATTCAGTAGATAAAATCTCAATAGAAGATATGAAAGTATTTACAGAAGAAGTTTTAGTTCCTATCGTAAGCTAAGATTATTTGTTTAAGTTAAAGAACCCTCGCTTCGGCGGGGGTTTCTTGTTTTTACTCCGTAGTTTGCGGGACTCGCGTTAATCTGGCTCCGAGCTTAATAAAATATCTTATTAAATGGATATTAACACAATTTAACAAGTAAAAATTAACCATTATTAAATATTTAAGTATAATAACTACATGAAGAATATATTTTTAATTTTAGCAATTTGTTCCGGGATGGGATTGGTTGCATGCGGAGACGCAACTGCAGACGCAACTGCAGAGGAAACTGCACAAGATGATGCAGTTCAAGAAACTAACGATACTGAAGGCGAAAGTGAAGTAGCCGCTCTTGAAGTAGAGTAAGTTATAAATTTCTTGTAAGACATTAAAGGGCCAATCGGCCCTTTTTTCGTTTGTGCTGAACTGAGCCAAAGGTGCGACGGCTGGCCAGGGCAAGTTCGCTCGAGATTATTTTCAAAAAAAGTTCACCAGGATTTTTTATATTCATATAATATTATTATATTTACTTATAACTTAAAAACAAATACAATATGAATGATGATATAATAACAGTTTTAAAATTTGCAAAAGATGGTAATGCAGATGAAACTTACGCAAAAATCAGAGAAACAGATGATTCTGAATTGAATGATATTGCAGATAAATATGAGAATGCAGAGTTCGGGGATAGTATGTTCTGGGATTTAGTTATTAATCTTTTAATTGGAAGAACAGATGAGCAATAAAGAAGTAGAACGGATAGATGAGAAAGTAAAGGCTCAACTTAAGATGTTAGATGAGCACGACTTGATGAGATCGAAACATTTTAACGATAGGTTAGATGAGGAGAACGCGAGAGAAAAACCAAGAGTAACCTACTTAGAGGATATAAATCATTCGTTCAATGAGAGCATTAGAATAGGTGAGGCATCTAGGAAAATGATGGAGCTCACTACAGAGTGGAATACTATTAAAGCGAGATTAGATGCGAGCTCAGGAGAAGGAGAAACCACAGCAGATCCAGTAGCATTCTCAGCGGCTCTCTCAGAACTAAGAGCAATTGATACTAAACATTTATTTAAGATGTGTAGTCTTATTAAATCTAAAAGAAGATGGAGAAGGTTCGATACTCCACTACGGAGTGACTTGCTTAAACAATATGAATTTATGAGAAGGGTTCTAACGAATGCTCCTAAGTTATTGAAGAGAATGAGTAGGAGCGATGCACAGAACTCTGCCGCTGATGCGAACTCGCACCGTATGAAAATGAGATGGGGAGGATTTTAATTCCCTGTTTATTTTTTTAATACAATTATTATTGTTATATTTATACTATAACAAATTAACAATAACACAATATGATATACCTAATAATATACCTAACATCGATTCCATTAAGTTGGATTTCTTTAAGAGTAATGTATTCTCCAAAAGGGTACCTAGGAGTTGCAAAAGCAAAACCCAATATTGCCGACGTCATGACGGTATTATTACCAGTAGTAAATTCAATTTGTTTTGCGGTAACTTTGGTGTTCAATATACAACACTTTATAGAAAATATAGAATCAACAGACATAGACCGCAGTAACTTTTTTAAAATAAAAAATAAATGATAATACTTAAATGGATATGTCTTTTAGCTTGGGCAATTGCAATAGGATTGCTCATTACAGGAATATTAACTAACCAAAAACAAAAGAAATGATTGAGAAAGAAGTAATAGATTGTTTACAATTCTGTTTATTAATATACATAGCTATATTTGTAACGGTTATTGGATTTAGACAATTAAACCAAAACAAAACAATATGAAAAAATACTTAGTAACATTCGTAGACAACACTGGATCTGGACCTGAAATATCGGTTAGTATAATATTGGCGAACGATTCATCTGGCGCAATTAGGAATATGTGGGCAGAACAAGGATTCGACCCTAATAAAGAGGACGAATACGACTACTTTATAAGTAATGTATCGGAATTACATCATTCATCTAAATTAATATACGTATGATAAAGTCAAAAGAAGATATGATACAAAGCGTATCTAGTACTATAGATAGTTTCGATTTCAATAAGGTACATGGGTACATGACCGATACTAATTGGCAATGGAGAGGAGACGGAGTTCCCACTATCGATGAATTAAAGAGTACTGCAGTTAACTTATTAATAGAGGCAGCGCTAGATAAGTCAGAGTTTACATCACTTGGAACCGGAGGATTTAGAGCGTATAAGTTTCCATGGGGATTAGAGATTGTGTTTACTTTAGAACGCAAAGGATCGTTTTAATTTGTTGTATAGTCTATAGAGAACCTCGCTTCGGCGGGGTTTTCTTGTTTAATGACTACGGAGTAAATTCACGGTGCCCGTCGGAGCCAAGTGATCCAGGGAGCTCTCGAGCACAGCTGGCTCCTAGGAGAATGCACAAATATATTCGCAGGATTTTTTTTATTAATATATTATGTCTATATTTACTTAAATGTCGTTTGATAAACTAAATATAGAAACCAATAAACGTATACATACTTTATCCATGAAGATAGGTAAAGGTATTTCTGATCGTAAATTAAGTTACTTATTTTCTTTAATATATCCTAAGATACGATGGTACATAATAAATCTTGCGGGAGTAATTGATGGCTCCGAAGTAGAGGAACTCGTTCAACAGGTAATGTTCAAATCATATAATTATATAGATAAATGGGACAGCGACAAGGGATCACTTACCACATGGGTTCATACGATTGCACGAAACGATTTCTTCCAATATATTAAGGATAAGAGGAAGCAACCTGTTCATTTCTCTACACTAGGATTAGATGGAGGATATGGTTCTAATCAGTCTATCTCAGATGATATAGTAATTAGAACTAAGAGTGATAATCTCGTAGAAACACAGAGTCCCCTACGCTTGATTTTAGATAGAGAAGAATCAGAAGCAGCGTTGCAAATTATTAATAATATAAAGGACAAAATGTTAAGTGGCATACATAAAAGTATATTTGAAGATTACATAGTTAATAAGGAAAAGAAACTAAAGGATATAGCGGCAGAATATAATCTTAACGTAAACACCGTCAAATCTAAATTGTACCAAGTAAGAAGAAAGTTGCGGGTAGAATATGGCTCTAGTGTTTTTGAAATATTTGTTAGATAATATTTTTTTAATTCAAATATTATTCTTATATTTACTATATAACAAAAACAAATTAATTATGAAGAACGAAACAGTATCCCAATACAATAGGATAAAGAAGGCTCAAGCCAGGTGGAACCGTGAGAATCCAGAGAAGCAGATGAACTTTGCAACGTTCTTAGATAAGTATGAAAAAACAAATAGCAGATTTAAAAGATAGATATTAAAAAAGAAAGGATGACAAGCAAAAATGTAATTAAATTTTTAAAAGATAACTTAAAAGACGAAGAAGGAACAGTAGGGATAAAGCTATCGACTGACGGCGATAGCGGTATATATGCTTCAATATATTCTAGGTTTATATATAACTATGATACCTGTGAATTTAAAGGTGACCCTTTAGTATATATCAGAGCCGAAGACGTTAGAGGATATAGAATAACTATCGGCCCCGAGTTCCTACCCAATAAGGATGCAGGCTACTCTGTTTCTGATATACAGTTACATTATGGAATACCAACCAAACTCATTCCTTTAATGGAAGAAATATACGATATAGATGAAGGATTAATTGGCTTAGAAGATAGTTTATATGAAGAGTATTTAAGTAAACTACACCCAAAGGACTATGAATTAATTAACAGTGGCTGCGATTGGACCGTTGAAGCGAAAGTATATTCGTTATTAAAAAAATCAACTACGGAAATACAGAACCTATTTATAAATTACGCTCCACGGCTTTATACAGAGATACATCAATGGGAAGAAGAAGAAGGAGCTAAATGCATACATCATGTTAGTAAAGAAGATGTAATCAATATGGTAGAACAAATGCTATAAAAAGGTAAAATAATCTATAAAATATTTTTTTAATTCAAATATTATTCTTATATTTACTTTATAACAATTAAAAACAAAAACAAATTATTATGGCAACAAGATCGAGAATCGCAGTAGAATTAAAAGACGGAACAGTTAAATCAGTATACTGTCATTGGGATGGATATCCTGATGGAGTAGGACAGGATTTATTAAACAAGAGTTTCGGTTCAACAGAAGAAGTAGAAGACTTTATAGATGAAGGTAGTAGGTCTACTGTGGAAGAGTCTTATTATGCAAAATATGGTGAATCAAGAGGTGAGGAATTAGAGGAACCAGATGTTCATGAGTCAGCTGATGAATACTTCAGTGGAGACATTGAAGAGTATGGATACTTATTTACTAAAGATAATGAATGGGTATATAAATCAGCACACGCATACCCACCTGAGATATCAGAACTCAAAGGTTAGATTAGGACATATGTAAAACAAACGTTTATATTACAGATAAGGGACTTCAGTCCCTTTCTTTTTGATGTCAGATTGGAGCCAAGTTTGCCCTCCGATGTCACGGATTCCAGAGGCAAAACTCGCTCCACTTAACTTTCAAATTAATTACCCTTATATTTTTTTTATTAATATATTATTCTTATATTTACTTATAACTAAATCAAATAAGATGAATGATACAACTACCTTTAGATTAATAGCTGAAATTAGACCGTTTATTACGGTCCCAGCATGTGACTTAACCGAATTAATGTTTGCAACTAAACAAGTAATAGATAGCCCTGATTTTCCAAGTGAACTTAAACTTATGTCAGAAGTAATTCATTATGATTTAGTAAATGAAATGATAAAAAGAAATTAACAATATAAATATATTATAGTGGCTAAGCAAAAGAAATATACGATAACTAAAGAACAGATTATGAAGAGTAATCGTAAGATTTCACGTGAGATAGAAATGGAGAGAGATGGCAAGTGGACAGCAACTCATAAAGTCCATAAATCAGCTAAAACTTATTCGCGCAAAAACAAGCATAATGGAATCGAGCCACTTGATTAGATACGAGGTCGATGAATCTGACTCCGATAGAATAGAAATAAATGCAATTGACGGAGAAATTACAGTTGGAGTAATTATATTAGAGACAGTATATGATGCCCATTCTGAGTTTGAAAGTGCAATATACAATGATGACATTACTGAAGACAAAGTAAATCAATTATTTCCTGAAGATATTGTACCATCCATTAAACATTTAAAGGTAGATGATTGTTATCGAAGAATTGGTATTGCAGACTGCCTAATGAATAAAGCGTTAGATTATTTTGAATTGCAAGGAGTTAATACCGTATACCTTAATGCATGCCCAATGGGTAATGATATATCATTGGATAACCTAACTGATTTCTATAAATCATATGATTTCAAACCTCTTATTTATGGAGGTCCTAATATAAAGATGGTCCGATCATTATATCTATAGTTTAATACTTAACATTTTTTATATGTGAATCTTAGATAGCTGGGATTTCTTGTTGTTACTACGGAGTAGAGCCAAGTTTTAAGAGAACTCGTCTGGCAACGCTGGCTCTAAGATTTGTTTGAAATTACATGGAGAATTATATTGATTTAATTTTTTATCCCAACTATTATATCTATATTTACTTATAACAATTAAAACAAAACAATTATGGAATGTTCAATATGCAAAGGAGAAATTGAAAAGCAATTAGACCAGGATGGAAACGTATTCTGGGACCAAGGTAATAATGCAGAACCTGTAAATGATGGGAGATGTTGTGGTGAATGTAATATGACGGTAGTGATACCTACTAGAATAGGATTAATAACTAACAAATAGAGATATGGCAGTAGGATACATAGAAAATAAAGATGGTGAGAAAGCACTGTACTGTACCACAACAATGCAAGCATTTGGACCAATATTATATGAAGACGATGATGTAGAAGACTTCTTAGAATGGTTACCTAATGATGCTAGACATTATTCAAATCAGGATTTAGATAGTAAATACTACGACTGGAAGCGGGAGTTAGAAGACAAAGAGGTACAATTAGAAAAGGACCATAAGAATGGTCTTTACGGAGAAGACTATTAAACTTTAAAAATAATTCATATTTATAGTACAATAACTAAGAGAAATGTCTATATTTACTTATAACTTAAAATATACATTATGGGACTAGATATTTATGCAACAAGCAATATCGTTACTAAACTAACCGAGCCAATACAGTTTGACTTTTACGAAACTCTTGGAACCGTTGATTTTGAAGAGTTTACAATTAGCTCAGATTTTGCAAATCATGTAAGCGACTATGGAGTAAGAGGTGAACGTGTTAAATATATCAAAGGACCTAAAAGCAAAGATATAGATTTTAGAGCAGGTTCATATTCATCCTATAATTCTTTTAGGAATCATTTATCATGTGCCATGCTAGGAGTGACTGTTTCATCTGCATGGGAAAACGAGGAAAAGTACAGTGACCATTTAATATGGAATTTATTAAATTTCTCAGATTGTGAGGGAGCAATTGGGCCCGCTGTATCTAATCTTATACATAAAGGTTTAGTTGATAACCAAGACAAGTTTAGTAGTTATTTACGGGACAGCAATGAGATAGGAAAAATGGACGAAGAATACTATAGCGAAACATATAACAATTTTATAAACGCATTTGCAATTGGTAAACAAGAAGGCATTGTGGTATTTGCATAGCAACATAAATTAAATTTAACTACGGAGTAACATGAATGGACAGGAAATTGATACATTAATACGATTTGGAGCAACGGACAGAGCTCGGAAACATTTAAAAAGATTAGGAATGGCAGCTCGCATGAAGACACTTAAAGATTGTATTCCAAATGTAAACGCTACATCTGAATCTTTAAAGTTTTTTAAAGATAATTTTTCTAGAGAAATAGGAGCGTTAATGATGGCAGAATTAGATATAGAAAAAGCAGTTAGACTATATAACACTGCTAAACGAATGAAATAACCGATGGGAAATACTGTAGAATATTGTGATGAGTTAGGAGAGACATTTAATATACCATTATTCGATGATTGTTCCCCTGCTGATTTTAAGATTATAAATGATGACGCAGTATACAGAGCGATACTCAAATCTTTAACTACGCTGTCTGATCGAAAAGACAGAGAAAGTATTCCATGTTTTCAGATTAATGATACAATATTTGAAGTAGACAGAATTGGACATGAGGAACATTTAAAAAACTGTATTATATACTTTACTAAGATCGAGGAATACGAACTGTGCACAATTCTCACTTCGCTCAAAGATAAATTATCGTAGGATTTTTTTAATTCAATAATTATGCTTATATTTACTTATAACATTTAAACTAAAACAAAATGGAAGAACCAACAATCACCGTAAATGGTAAAGAAGTAGAAGCAATTGGAATGAATGAAACCCCAATGTTTGCTGACCGTGAAGATATCATGGAGGCATTTAATTATGCTAAAGAAGTTATGGAACGTAGCACAAGTGCAGAGATGGCTATATATGGAACCACAGCAATTCAGGTTGTGTGGAATACTATAGCAAATAAGTATCACTTAATACCTAAAGATAATGTATAGAGTACTAATTAAATATCCGCCCGAATATAAGACCCCGTTACGCGTTGCAGAAAGAGACGACAAGCTGGATGCTATAGATTTACTCGATGAGGTAGAACAGGGATTTGGTTCATGTTTAATGTTCAATGAAGAAGAGTGGAAAGAATTTGTAAAACTTATAAATGAAGAAAAATATTATGAGCGATAATCCACGTCCGATAGCAAAGTTTTTTGTAGAACTGTTGTCATTAGTACTTTCAATAGTTGTTATATCAGTAGTCGTAACCATGGCAAGAGCCAAGCAATCAGGAGAGCCCGCACCCAATCCTGTAAAGGCCGGAGTAAAGGCAACACATCAGATATTAATTGATGCAAAGGAGGGCTGGTACTCAGTAAGTGAAGAAAAAGATACTATTAAGTAAAACCTTTTTGTTTAATATAAGTATAATACTTTATAAATAAAAACTATATATAATGTCAGAAAAAACTTACAAAAAATTACAACCGGTTCAGAAATTAATCGTAGTAAACTCTAGACTTAGACATGGAGATATGTCTAAAGTAGCAAAGAAAACAGGATTTAGCTCAACGAAAGTTAGCTCTGTTCTAGAAGGAAGATCAGATAATGATAGAATTCTTAATGTTGCTTACAATTTAACTCGTAACAGAAAGAAGAACTTTCAAGTTATTAAAGATTTAACTTCAAAGAAAAACACTTCGACTATAGTTGAAGGGTAAACGTTACTACTAAATATGGATTTAAAGCCCTCACATTGAGGGCTTTTTTGTGTTTTGTCAGAAGGAGCCAGTCGGGATGTATTTTGTTAGTCATTGATTAATCCCACCTCGCTCTATAAAAACTTTAAAACTTTATGTCAAAACATTTTTTATATTCAATTAAAATACCTATATTTACTTATAACAAATTAATATAAACTAAAACTATAGATTATGGGATGGTGGTCAACCGATATAATGGGAGGAGATAGTCCTCTAGATTTTGAAGACGAGTTTTACGATATCGCAGGAATTGAGAAGTTTCCAGAAGGCGGAGGTAAGACAAAGTTAAATAAGGAATCAGTAGAGAAGAATTTTGATAAGTTCGTCGCTGTGGTAAAGAAATGTGATTACGAGGTCGGATGGCAAGTGCTCGCAGTAATCGCGATTGGCGCAGGAGCTGATATACCTATTTCAGAAATGGCTGAAATGAAGCAGGCTTGTGTGAATGACACATGGGCAAAAGAAAATAATAGTCGTAAGAGATCCGTTGACTCTCTATTAAATTCGCTTAACGAATACAACGGTACACCTATTGTGGTTACGAGCAAGGGCTTATTTGAAGCGATCAATGACAATATATCAAATGGAAATACAGGATTAGTAAACAAATAATATGGCAAAGTATAAATTAAGATTTAACTTAGGAGCAGGGAAGAACTACAAGAAGTGGAAGATCACGAGTCCGATTGGAGATGCGAAATATGTCATACCTGAGGATGTAACCATAGTTATGGCTGGATGTAAACTCGTTAATCAAAAAGGAACTGCAATTAAGATACACGAAGGAGCCAATAAGACAGTATGTGCATGGGTTGAATGTGACTCCGTAGTGGTTTACCATAAGATGAGTGAATCTGATATTATAGTAGGAGGGAGTGTATGTTATAATCCAAAGATAACTCCTAACTGGGTGCACTTCGAAAAGAATGCAGATAAACTACAATTCAGTAATCTTGTAACAAAGGATAATATGATATATGTTCTTGATATTGATAAGTACGTGACGGTTCCTATGGGTATTATTTTAAAATAAACGATTAAATATTTTTTTATCCCAATAATTATACCTATATTTACTTAAAATAGATTATTATGAAAAAAAGAAATAAACATACAAAATCCTTAGACTGCAAAATATGCGGTGAAGAGGTATCGAATGTAGGCAGCGAAGCTGACAAAGTAACATGTTGGCGCTGCGTAAATAAATCTATGAATACTGGAGTACTTCCGTCTGAAGAGAAAGATATCCTAGACGATGACTAATAGAAACTATCTTTAATACAAACCTATAAAAACAATAAATTTACTTATGAAGAATTACACACAAAAATCAGAAAGCTTAGAAAGGTATTTTAAATCTATAAAAAACTTAAATCCCTTAGCAAAATCCGAAGAACTTGAATTAGCTAAAAAGGCTCAAGCCGGAGATCGAAGAGCTCTTAATAAATTAATAGAGCATAACTTGAAAATCGTTGTAACTATTGCTAATAAAAACGTAGGCCGCGGAATTGATGTGGATGACCTAATACAGCAAGGTAACTTAGGATTATATAATGCTGCCGCAAAGTTCGACCCAGAAGTAGGCGTTAGATTTGCCACGTTTGCAGGAACCCGGATCCTAAAGATGATGAATCAATTAATAGATACTTGCGGAAGAGTCGTAAGGATACCCGTGAATCAAGAGTATAAAAGATATCTTGCTATTAAAAATGGAGAAGATGTTGAAAACCTAAGCTCAGTCAAGTTAGACGATTTTACTCAGGACGACAATGGAAGAAGCATTGCAGACACAGGTATAGTTGCCACTCGCCCGGAAATAGAGCAAGAATTTGAAATGGAAGACTTTAGGGTGAGAACCACTTCGCTCTTATCTAATCTTGAGAGTCGAGAAAGAGAGATTGTAAAGCTTTACTTTGGAATTGACAAGCTCGATTCAATGCAAACGAAGGACATAGCCAAAGAAGTAGGACTTACTCAAATTAGAGTATGTCAGATTATTAATTCTGCGAAGAAGAAGCTCAAAGCATCCATATCGTAATCCCAATTATTATGAGAGAGAAAGTAATTATAAGCGATGGTGTATTGGATCATGAGATTGGAGCACCATACTTCTTTCAAGACGAGAGAATTATAGATCTAAATAAAGATCAAGTTATTAATCTGTATAAACACACAGCAATAAAAGAAAGAGTGATTTCAATTTCTAATCCAAGGAGTAATAAATTATATAAGGTACAAAGAGGCCTAGCGATTCTTGACCAAATGGTTAGGGATATGAATGGCGAAGAGATCGGATGGGTAATCATTAACGAAATTAATACTCAATTAAACCTCGCCTCCAAATGAAAAAGATTATAGGAATCATATTTCTTGGTATAATATGTTACTACGGAGTAAAGTATTATTACTATATGAATAGTGGAAAGATAGAAATATCTCCCGAGTTAGTAACAATAGTAGATGATTGGAAGATAGAAATGGATAGTCTAAACCTTAAAATTAAACCATTTAATAGGATAAGACAAATCATTATAGTAGATGACCACGTGGTAGATTATGACTATGCATACTGTAGCAAACGCAATCAGGTTATATACATAGCAAGGTCTACTATTACAAAGGGACCATACACAACCAAAGCGGCAGTGTGGCATGAACTTGGACATTATATATTTGAGTTAAAACATAAGGACCAGTTTTCAATCATGAATACTTATGGATATTCTGAGCGTGAATATAGAAATAACTGGGACGAACTTAGATTAAACTATTTTAAATACTGTAAAAGGAATGAAGAGATCGGAAGATATTAAATATAACTCGCAGGATATTATATCAAAACTTAAAACTTTGATGCGTAGCGACATAGAAGGATTTACTAACTTAATACTTGAGTGTTTTAGATTAGATGAGAATTCAGTTATTGAAGATCCTTCTCCTCCTTCTTCAAAACTTAAAGCGCTATATTCTATGTTAGAATATCTTGAAACTACAGAAAGATTCGAAGACTGTGCCTTTGTAAAGAACCTAATAGACAAGATAGAAGATGAACTCTAGAAGTGAAATATATATTATCATATCAGATGGAATCAATCCTTCCCTCTCGTTCGGGCAGCAGATAAGATCCACAGTATCAACTGCAACCAATTTTAGAAAGGCATACGATTTGGCTCTTAGTATGAGCGGTATTATTAATCCAAGCCTAGGATATCGAGCAGCGCTTGAGCGAACAAATGGGGAGCTTGCACTTCAGCTTGAAGAAAAAGATGGCTCAAAGAAAGTTACAATTGCTTTAGTAAAAAAGCACTAATAAATTTTTAGTTATCAATTATTATTTGTATATTAGTATTAATGAATAAAGTATAAGATTATGAAAAATAAAATAAACATATCAATTTCAATTATAGCAGCTGCACTGCTAATAGGATGTAGCAATCAAACACTAGAAGAAAAAGCAGCAGAAGATGCTTCATGGGATAGGACACACGGTTGCACTGAAATGCCAGATGACATTAAGAAACTATTCCCTAACGGAACAACTCTAGTGTGGGACTGTGAATGGCAAGCATGTTACAACAGCGGAGACGTTGAAGTACTATACACGAAAGACAGTACTAAAGTATTTGGATTACGTAAAATCTCAGCATACTAAAATGGATAAAGCCAATGATATAATTAAACTAATAGAAGAAAAGTCTTCATCATTAATGGATACCTATTCAGAATTAGTAAAATTAAAAGCAGACCGTGTAGATCTTGCTGAAGTTCTCGGAGCGGTTGGCGCATTAGATGAATTACACTCAGAAGTTAAATTAATAATAGAACAAGATGATTAATTGGTTTATAAAAAGAATTGAAAAGCGCGAGGCAAATAGACTAGCTAAGGCACAAGCAGAACATGAAGATTATATACGTTATTTAAATCATGTTAAATCTGAAAACCTAGCTGACTATACTCAAAGCCTAAAAAACTCAATGTATATACGGTCTTCAATCAGTGTGATTACATCAAATATACACTCAGTTAAAGGTCGAGACGGAGCGGAAACCAAACGCAAGAAGGAATTCCTAAGGACAAGACTCAAATGGTTATCTAATAAACTTATAGAGGAAGAATATATGACAAAACATTATGGCTCATTGGTTGGATATTAGTACACCCCAAGTGGTGGGACCCTGTCGTAATACGATAGGGTTTTTTTTGATTGATACTACGGAGCCAAAAGATTTTAAGATCATTCACCTTTCTCGCTCGAGATATTGGAGCGACGGATGTTGGGACCTAGTCTGTCCAACACTGGCTCTAACGGAATGTTAAATAAATGTGTCCCGACGTTTTTATTATCCCAACATTATTAGTATATTTACTATATCTTAATTAATAACTTAAAAAATAAAAAACTATGATTGAACTAAAAGGATCAGGAAAAGAGCAAGCGGTTAGACAGTGGTTTAACGATCAATTTAACGGCAAGGTCCCTAACTCTAAAGTAATAGACCTATTTAAAAGGTTTGAATTGGAAGTGCCTGGCATATCGTATGGTTGTCTTAATGGCACGATGAAGAAGATTACGGCAGAAGGACATGTTGATATGTCGACCCCTGTTGCGAGGAATGGAGTGCCAGCAATCCCTGCTGAACCAGTAGAAGCTGAAATAATTAAAGTTGAGGACATGGAATTTCCAGACTTCGGCTTACATAAAACTGGTAAGGAAATAGATAAATTATTCTCAGACCACGAAGAAGGTGGAGGACAATATGGTGGCACGGTTACTATTGTGATAGGAGAGTCTGGAGTTGGGAAGTCAACTATATTATTAGACGCTCTAGCTTCTATACAAGACGTGAACCCTAATGCTAGTGTATTATATGTATCTAGTGAAATGACGAAGAACGATATTGGATTCTATTATAAAAAGACTCCATCAATCGGTAAAGTTCCGACACTGTTATTAATGAGTCATGTTAAGGACGGATCAATCGACCAGGTAATAAGAGATGAATTTAATAAGGAATATGATATTATTCTTTTAGATTCGTATCAGGATGTAGTAGTTAAACTAAAAGAAGTTAAAGGATGGAAGTCTACTTACGCAGAGTCTTGGTTAACTAATATAATGATTGATGCCGCTGAAAATAACGGTGCCGCAATCTGGGCCATTCAACATATGACCAAGGGAGGTCAATACGTAGGGTCTACTTATTTAAAGCACGCCACCACAGCAATGATGGAAATCATGTTTGATGATACTGGACAGAGATATGTAGAGTTCAGTAAGAACAGAAGAGGAGGATCAGCAGTTGGTAAACGACTTTACTTTAAATTAGTAGAAGGAGATGTTGTATATGATGCTGATAGATATGCTGAGACAATGGAACTCAATGAGATCGAAAATAATGAATCTGTTAGACAAGTAGATCTTTCTAAGAAATTCGAAGCGATCTTTATTAATGGACCTGTTAGTTCTTCTGATGATGATGATGTGACTACGGAGTCAAATGAGTCTGAGGAAGAAGACGAAGAATTTAATAAAATAATGGATTTAAGAAATCAATAAAAATAAGTATAATAATAATATCTTAATTAAAATAAAAACCCAAGTAAATTATGAAAAAGAGAGAAGTAAGTAACGATCAATTCCAAGAGATTAGAAACAAAGTAGGACAGGCAGAGTCCGCTGTAAAAAGAGTTCCTATATCAGCAATATCAGTAGATGATGAAACCCTTAGGAAAGGAAGGATTTTAGTAAGCGGAGTTCCAGTAAAGGTAAGCCCTAGTTTCTTTAGCAAGTTAGGTTCCATGTTATCTATTAGTACTTCATTAACTCGGAAAATGATCGAGAAAGGAGACACTCAAATTGCAGCAGCTTTAATAAACGGCCTTAAAGACTATACTGTTAAGAATAAAAAGAATTCAGACGTGATGTTGATTGCGAATGTAAATTCTAAAGAGATCGTGGATATCTGTACTCCGACTAGATACAAAAGAGTAACTAATGATACTTTGTTTGATGTGACTGAGAGAATTCTAAATGATAACTCTAGTCTTATGTTAGAGACTGTAGATTTTAATCCCAACACTGGCAAGGCGAGTATTAATTTCCTTAATCAAGATGAGGTTGGATTTGCTCAAGCTGGCAAGGATGAATTCTTTAAATTTGGATTTAGTCTTATACAGACAAACACCGACACTATTGCAGAATCCTATAATCAACGACTCATATGTTCTAATGGACTACGGAGTAGTTTAGGTGCAGGAGCAATTGGAGGAAGCCAAGACCAAGGTATGAGCTTCGAAGATAAGTTCAGACTCGGTGGAACTACAACAGAGGATATTAGAATATTCTTAAACAAAGTAGAGGACATGAAGAAAGCTAACTTTATACCTGGAGGATTTGAATCTGCAATTAACCGAGCGGTATCTACCAAAGCATCATATGGAGAAGTTGAAAAGGCATGGAAGACTGCTAACTCTAAAGTAGAAGAGTTCGACCCGGAATTAAAGAAACAATATCAAGCAGCTATGGCAAGAGACTTCTTTCACGGATACGGAGATACTATGAATAGAATTAAGAACAAAGGTAAAGATCCACTTGGTTTACAGGATCGCCAAAAACAATTCATCAAGACGGGAATGTCTATATGGGATGTAGTTAATTCAATGACCTTCTTAGGTTCTAATAACTCAGGGTTCCAATTAGCTAATCAACATGAATTAAAGTATTCAGCTGGGGAGCTGTTTTCAAAAGGAACAAAGGAAGGATATGATCTGGAATTTGCCCAATATGCTAGCCTTTAAAAGTTAGTTAATTAAGATAGAAAAAGCCTGGCGAAAGCTGGGCTTTTTTGTGTTCGGTCAGAAGGAGCCAAGTTTACCACGGGACCCGTGAATCTAGGGTGCAGTTCCTCGCTCGATTTCCATGCCCGCCGAGCGGAAAATGCCCCTCCGTGTACAAGCAGTTCGGGGTGATTCCGGGAAATACACTTTTTTCAGTTAGCGGTATCGGGTAGAGCCTAACGAGACTAGTATCCCGTTTTTTTCTCGCTCGAGATTGGAGCCAAAAGATCTTAAGATCATTCACTTTTCTCGCTCGAGATAGCTCGATCTAGGCCGGCATCTTGTATCAGTTTTGTGAGATCCTCGCTCTGTTCTTCTAGGTAATATGGGTCAGTTAGAACGGGATTCATGATCACTATATCTGTTCCATGGTACTTACATAATTCTTCTAACATTTCAAAGGCGACACGTGTGAGCCTACACTTTGTATCAATAACGATCGCATCTACCTTTCCTGCCATTATGTCTCTCAACAGTTGATGAAATTCAGGTCGGTTAGCCTCGGAGAAGTCAGTGCTCGCTCCAATATCTTCATATACCTTTTCTAGAGAAATACCACGCTTAGTACAAAAGTGCCTCATTAGATTTTTCTGGCTCTGGAGCTGAGCGAGATCTTCCTTGAATCTTTTGCCTACTCGCACATAACCCACAATCCAATGGTCCCTAGTTATTCTCTTACCTACCATAGCATATACATCATCCTCCCAGTAGTTTAACTTACCCCTCTTACCATACATCTCGTATTTATAGGTTCTTATTAATCCCTTAGCAGCGTATCTACGGAGTGTACTATAGCTACATCCTAAGGTGTCCAATGCTTCTGACTTAGTC
>Ga0209630_10001266_pt1 | contig 27454 bp, 17 predicted proteins | sample COG_01_FD_184745 | JGI IMG/M metagenome (GOLD analysis project Ga0209630, IMG submission 184745) | Pelagic Microbial community sample from North Sea - COGITO 998_met_01 (SPAdes) (version 2) | ecosystem: Environmental > Aquatic > Marine > Neritic zone/Coastal water | place: Helgoland, sampling... | reverse complement strand
TCATTAATTCTACATTCTTCAATCCTTCAATCCTTCAATCCTTCAATCCATCAATCATTCCCACATTCCCATATTCCGACATTCAGTGATTCGGACATTCAGACATTGTTTACGGTATCCACTTATCCTTACCAAAGTCTGGCTTCCGTTTCTCCAAAAAGGCATTACGCCCTTCTTTGGCCTCGTCCGTCATATAGGCTAGTCGCGTTGCTTCTCCTGCAAATACTTGTTGGCCAACCATTCCGTCGTCGGTGAGGTTCATAGCAAACTTGAGCATTTTTATACTTGTTGGCGACTTGGCTAACACTTCCTGTGCCCACTGATATGCAGTGTCTTCCAACTCTTTATGCGGTACAACGGCGTTCACCATTCCCATTTCATATGCTTCTTGTGCATTGTAGTTTCTGCCCAAAAAGAAAATTTCACGAGCCTTCTTTTGACCAACCATTTTAGCCAAATACGCAGAGCCATATCCGCCGTCAAAACTAGTTACGTCGGCATCTGTCTGTTTGAAAATAGCATGTTCTTTGCTGGCTAAAGTCATGTCACAAACAACATGTAAACTATGTCCACCACCTACGGCCCATCCAGGTACGACGGCGATTACAACTTTGGGCATAAAACGTATGAGTCTTTGAACATCGAGAATATTTAATCTGTGGTATTTGTCGTCTCCAACATATCCCTGGTGGCCGCGTGCTTTTTGGTCTCCACCACTACAAAAGGAGTATACGCCGTCTTTTGTACTTGGTCCTTCAGCAGAAAGCAATACAACACCAATACTGGTGTCTTCTTGAGCGTCATGAAAGGCATCAAGCAATTCACTTGTTGTTTTCGGCCGAAATGCATTACGCACATTCGGACGGTTAAACGCAATTCGTGCTACACCATCACATTTTTTATAGGTGATGTCTTCGTATTCTTTAACGGTTTCCCAGATCATGTTCTTTGAAAAAATGTTTAGACAAAGGTAGGAGACAATTGATAATTGAGAGTTGAAAATTGAAAATGTTGGATTGGATCGTCATTCAGAGCTTCTGATGCAGAAACAGGCGAAGAATCTATCGAATTTAACTGGACTTTAAAAAAGGAGATTCCTCCGTACTCGTTTCTCAAACCTCTTAACGACGCCTTAATTAAACATTAAAAATTAGGAAAGAATATCCTCAACATTGGCTTTTATCTTACCACATAATTCGTCCAACGGTAAGTCATTGTCGTCTTTGCCAAAGGGGTCTTCAATTTCCTCAGCAAGAAGTTCCATGCTCACCAATACGTAAAAGATAAAAACGGAAATCAGTATCGTACCATATTGAAAGGTAGAAACGAAACCTATAGGTAACGTGACTACATAGATAAATATGAATTTCTTTAAGAAAATACTGTAAGAGTAGGGCATAGGCGTGTTGAGAATACGCTCACAGGCTCCGGTAATATTTGAAAAATTATTAAGGTTGGTGTCAAGTGTCAGATAATCGTTTTGCGAAATGCTGTCTTCTTTCAACATCTTTTGTAAACGGTGGTACATCTTCTGGGCAACATGACTTGGTTTGTGTGATGCCTCATTAAAGCGCTTAAAATCTCCATCGCTCATGTTATGTGGTAAATCGTCGTCTTGCTTTCTTAAATGCCACTTCAATGTGTAAACATAGTCCACTATAGCACGCTTAAAAAACGCTTTATCTTCTTCGTTGCCTCTTGATATGGATACTTTTAGCGCCAGGCTTCTTGTGTCGTTTACCAATTCACCCCATTTTTTTCTGCCTTCCCACCAACGGTCATACGCCGTATTGGTTCTAAAAACCAATAACAGCGAAAGAACAAATCCAATTAAGGAATATACGGCTATGGCATCTTTAAAGATGTGAAGATCCTCTAGGTATTTTAGCTCGACATAGGTTAAGCCAAAAACGAATAAAGAGAGAATTATCATTTCGGGTAGCAAAACGCGTAGTGTATCACCTTTGGTAAACTTAAAGATGTGCCTGAACCAAATTTTAGGATTGTACTTAATCATGTCAGACAAAAATAGTAGAAGGAATGAAAACCCATAACGAAAACTATAATTCAGCGTTATCTTTGGGGATGCTTCAAAAGCAATTACGACTACTATTCATTTTTGTCATTTGCTCTCCAATGGTGGCGCTAAGTCAGGATGCCGTGGTATTCGTATACGACAACCCGTTTTATGAAGACTGTCGTTTGGTTGATATCCACACACATGCGTACATCAAAGCCAGCGGTACAAGGTATCTTGAAAAGATGGTTAAATCCGGAAACAGCACTACGCGAATAGTTGCCTATTATTATAATGATCGGGCCACGTTGGACTCCGTAATTGATTCGGATGGTTCGGACAGTTATAAGCTGACGATTTATACCTACGATAGCCTGTCTAGGCTAATCGCAAAAATTGATTCGTTTAAGACGAATTCAGGTTGGGACAGCGTATATCACAAGACTTGGACATACCGCATTAATGGTAACGTAGACCGTATTGACGAGGGGTGGTCTTATTTCGATCAGCCTTATCAGCGGTTAACGTTACTGCCCACAATCGTTTATGATACGTTAATTGGAGATATGGCCAGATATAAACGAGTTGGTCCTCTCGTTGGTTTAGATGGTAGCCCATTTCCAGATCCAAACCCAAGTTACTTGTGGTTAAGAGATGGTAAACTCGTTTTGAAGGGTACCGAAACGGTTTATTCATCAATGACAATTTCTGACCTTGGGGAAGAACAAGAAATAAGATATAATCTTTATCGAGGGGATAGCGCCACCTTAATGCGCATAAGTCGGTATGATCTGAATTGGCAACTGAAAGCAAGCAAAGTCTATTATAAAGAAGAATGGGTGTTGCTAGAAGATCATCGATACGATAGAAATGGATATGAGTTGATGAATACCAAATCTGATCCAATATCTGGCATCAAATCGACAACAACCTTTATTCGAGATCAGACAAACGGCAAAATTGAAAGGGAACTTTCTCCAGTGACGTACGATTCAAAAGGTGGTGGTCCACCCCGAATTACAGTAGCCGAAGTAACGTATACGTATTCTGCTGAAACAAAGTAGCGCAGAACTTCTTTCGCTTACATGTTTCTTCTGTACTGCCCACCTACTTCAAATAGTGCTTCAGTAATTTCTCCTAACGAGCAGTATTTACATACTTCCATGAGTTTGTCAAACACGTTTTCGTTTCGTAAAGCACTTTGCTGTAGGCTTTTAAGTAGGTCTTTTGATTCACCTTCGTTTCTCTTATGCAACGACGTCAAGGTGTCTATCTGAAATTCCTTTTCTTCCTTAGTTGCACGAATAACTTCTTTAGGTAAGATGGTTGGCGACCCTTTGCTGCTCAAGAATGTGTTTACGCCGATGATAGGGAATTCTCCTGTATGTTTTAAGGTTTCATAGTACAGGCTTTCTTCCTGTATTTTCGAGCGTTGGTACATGGTTTCCATGGCGCCAAGTACGCCACCACGGTCAGTGATTTTGTCAAATTCAGTCAATACCGCTTCTTCTACCAAGTCGGTCAACTCTTCAATGATAAATGAGCCTTGAAGCGGGTTTTCATTTTTCGCTAAACCTAGCTCACGGTTAATAATTAACTGAATCGCAACCGCGCGTCTAACACTCTCTTCGGTTGGCGTTGTGATGGCTTCATCGTACGCATTGGTGTGCAGGCTATTGCAGTTGTCATAAATGGCGTACAAAGCCTGAAGCGTTGTACGGATATCGTTAAAGTCTATTTCTTGTGCATGCAAACTGCGCCCACTGGTCTGAATGTGGTATTTCAACATTTGACTTCGCTCGTCTGCACCGTATTTAAGTTTCATGGCTTTTGCCCATATGCGTCTGGCAACACGTCCAATCACAGCATATTCTGGGTCGATACCGTTAGAAAAGAAGAACGACAGGTTGGGGCCAAATTCGTTGATGTCCATGCCACGACTTAAGTAGTATTCCACATATGTGAAACCGTTGGCAAGTGTAAAGGCAAGTTGAGAAATTGGATTAGCACCTGCTTCAGCAATGTGGTATCCTGATATAGAAACCGAGTAAAAGTTTCGAACCTTGCTTTGGATAAAGTACTCTTGTACGTCACCCATTAATCGCAAGGCGAATTCAGTAGAAAAGATACACGTATTTTGGGCCTGATCTTCTTTAAGTATGTCTGCTTGCACCGTCCCTCGAACCTGACTTAACGTCTTGGCTTTGATGTCGTTGTACACCTCAGCTGGCAAAACTTTGTCGCCTGTTAAACCCAATAGCATTAAACCGAGTCCGTCGTTTCCTTCTGGCAGATCTCCGTTATAAGTAGGTTGGTTTGTTCCCTTATCCTTGAAGTACGAAGCGATTTTGGTTTTGACTTCTGCTTCTAGGTTGTTTTCCTTAATGTATAGCTCGCATTGCTGGTCTATTGCGGCATTCATGAAGTACCCAAGTAACATTGGCGCTGGACCGTTTATAGTCATCGATACCGACGTCATTTGGTGAGCTAAGTTGAAGCCAGAGTAAAGTTTTTTGGCATCGTCTAAGCAGCAAATACTAACGCCAGCATTACCAATTTTGCCATAGATGTCTGGTCTGTAATCTGGGTCGTTTCCATAAAGAGTGACGGAGTCGAAGGCCGTGCTCAGCCTTTTGGCTGGCATATCGCTACTTAAGTAGTGAAAGCGTTTGTTGGTTCGTTCTGGTCCACCCTCTCCAGCAAACATCCGTGTTGGGTCTTCACCTTGTCGTTTAAAAGGGTAAATTCCAGCGGTGTATGGGAATTTGCCTGGAACATTTTCTTGCAAATTCCATTGTAGCACGTCTCCCCAAGCTTCGTATTTAGGCAGCGACACCTTGCTGATTTTTTGATGAGACAAGGACGTTGTTTTTGTCTCTACTTTGATTTCTTTGTTTCGAACGAAATACGAGTAAATGTCGTTTGCGTAAGCTTCTTTTACCGCTGGCCATTCGTCAACTAGCACCTGAAGTTTTGGGTCAAAGTCTAACGCGACTTTGGTATAGGTTTCGTCCAAATCTTTGATTATCCGGTCGGCGTCTGAAACCTTTGTCTCTCTGATTGTTTCTATCGTTTTGCGAATGCCGAACAACTTTTGGGCAATACCAGCTTGGGTTTTAGCCCATTTGTCGTACCCCCTGTTATTCTCTGAAATCTCAGAAAGGTAACGTACACGTTGTGGAGGGATGATGTATATTTTTTCGGATTCTGAAACCTCTTCTCCATAAGAAGAAGAAAAATTCGATCCCGTCTTTGTATTAATCGTGTCAATCAGGGTGCTGTAAAGCGCATTAACACCTGGGTCGTTAAATTGACTTGCAATCGTGCCATACACTGGCATGTCGTCCACCTTGGCATCAAATAATTTGTGATTGCGCTGAAATTGCTTCTTAACATCACGTAAGGCATCTAAAGCACCGCGTTTGTCAAACTTGTTAATGGCAATGACATCAGCAAAGTCTAGCATATCGATTTTTTCCAACTGTGTCGCAGCACCGTATTCAGGTGTCATCACATAAAGGCTAGCATCACTGTGGTCTGTAATTTCTGTATCGCTTTGGCCAATACCGGAGGTTTCCAGAATGATCAAGTCATAACCGGCAACCTTAAGAATATCTTTAGCCGTATCAATATGCGCTGAAAGGGCTAAGTTGGCTTGACGTGTGGCTAAAGAGCGCATGTACACACGGTCATTGCGTATGCTGTTCATGCGAATTCTATCACCAAGCAAAGCGCCTCCAGTCTTTCTTTTACTAGGGTCAACAGAGATAATGGCTATTGATTTGTCTGCAAAATCGTTTAAAAACCTACGTACCAATTCGTCAACCAAACTGCTCTTGCCTGCTCCACCAGTTCCGGTAATTCCCAATACTGGAGTTGCTATTGTTTGCGCTTCAATTTTTATGGAGTCTAATAAGTCTTTGTTTTCTTTAGGGAAGTTTTCTGCTGCGGAAATAACCCGCGCAATAGACATTTTGTTCTGCTTGCGGAATGACTCTACCTCTCCATTAAGTCCGTAACCCGTTGGATAATCAGATTGTTCAACCAAATCGTTGATCATTCCTTGAAGTCCCATTGATCTCCCATCATCAGGATGATATATCTTCGTTATGCCATAAGCTTGTAAATCAGCAATTTCAGATGGAAGAATCGTACCACCTCCTCCACCAAACAGCTTGATGTGACCTGCCCCCTTTTCGTTAAGTAAGTCATACATGTATTTGAAATACTCGTTATGACCACCTTGGTAACTCGTCATGGCTATGGCATTGGCATCTTCTTGTATTGCAGTGTTGACTACTTCTTCAGCACTTCTGTCGTGCCCTAAATGTATGACTTCGCAACCTGTTGATTGGATGATACGTCGCATCACGTTGATTGCTGCATCATGTCCGTCAAACAAAGATGCTGCAGTAACGATACGAACTTTATTTTTAGGGGTATAGGGAGACTGATTTTCCATAATTGCAAAAACGAAGGGCAAAGATATTCTTTTCGTATTTGACATAAAAGAAAAGGCCGCTTAGTTAAGGCGGCCTTTAAGCTCTTAATTAGAGCATGGTAGTAATTAGTGGTTAGTTTTACTTGTCCCTCACGGGTTTAAGCTTAATAGTAGTAAAAATAGTAAAAACAGAATTTTAAATAATTTTCAAGTAGTAAGTAATAAGTAGTGTAGTGTAGTATTTATCAAATGTTTTAATTTCTTTGTTCGTGTTGAACGATTTACATAATGCAATGCGTGTGCCAACAAATTCGAAAATGCCGCAAAAAACGGCATAAGTGTTTTGTAAACAGTGACTTAAGTATAGTTTTTGGCGAAATACACACTGTGCCAATAATAAGAAAATAGCGCATATTGGGAATATATTCTCAAAAGTAGAAATAGTCTCAAAATCAAAAAAGAAATGTCATGAAATGAAAAAGCCACCTGGTGAGGTGGCTTTTCTGCTCGAGTCGAGCGATGGTTAATAATAAAGTTAAATTAATTTAAACGCTTGGCGTTTTGTTTAGTAGTAGATCAGTAATTAATAACTTTAAGTAGTAAGTAGTAAGTAGTAAGTAGTAAGTAATAAGTAGTGTAGTATAGTATTTATCAAAAGTCTTTATCGATCATTCGATGTGTTATGTTTATTTCAATCCTTGTGCCACAACTTGGATGAATCAATAAAATAACTACATAATGCGTTGGTAGTGAGGGCTTAGTGCGATATATTGTGTGGTTGGCACGCCTGTTCAAATATTGGATAAATTCCCAAAAAGAACAAAATGTCTCAAAAGGAGACTTTATTCGTCTCGATAAGTGTCACCAAGTATTCCATTTTTTTGCACCTTTGCCCGATGTACATACTTAAAGGATTACTTGGTCTTATCGTACTGTTGGCCATAGCATTTATTTCTAGTAGTCATAGAAAATCAATCAATTGGCGATTGGTATTGTCAGGCGTTGCTATGCAGCTCGTTCTGGCATTATTAATATTTAAGGTGCCAGGGTTTGATAAAGTATTTGAAGTATTAGCCGCATCCTTTACTAAGCTATTGTCTTTTACAGATGAAGGTGCACAGTTTATTTTTGGGAAGTGGCCGGACGTAGCGCAATTGTTTTCAATGGAGAACGTAGATGGTACCTCTACACAAGTTACGCATACAATAGGGTATGTCTTTGCTTTTAAAGTATTGCCAACCATAGTTTTCTTTTCAGCACTTACGTCTTTATTGTACTATTTGGGTGTGCTTCAGAAAATTGTATACGGTTTTGCATGGATATTGAGTAAAACAATGCGCTTGAGCGGTGCAGAAAGTTTGGCAGCTGCAGCCAATGTTTTTGTTGGGCAAACTGAAGCGCCACTTGTGGTTAAGCCTTATATAAAAAGTATGACCAATTCGGAAATACTATGTCTTATGACAGGAGGAATGGCAACAATAGCTGGTGGGGTATTTGCCGCATTTATTGGATTGCTTGGAGGCGATAGTATTGAAATGCAACAAATGTTCGCCAAACATTTATTAACCGCATCTGTGCTAAGTGCGCCAGCAGCGATAGTCTTTAGTAAAATGTTGCTTCCCGAAAAGGAAAATGTGGACAAGGATTTACATATTGATAAAACGAAAATTGGAAGCGGGCCTTTAGAGGCTATCTCGAATGGAACAACAGAAGGTATTAAGTTAGCCGTTAATGTAGGTGGAATGATCCTCGTATTCTTGGCATTTATTGCCATGATTAATTACTTATTAGCAAATGTAATAGGTCACAATACAGGCCTTAATGAATGGGTTAAAGTGGTTAGCGACGGCACGTATACGGAGTTTAAATTGCAAATGATACTTGGATATTTGTTTGCTCCCGTTGCGTGGGTGATTGGAATTCCGTGGAACGATACCCTTTTGGCAGGTCAATTGTTAGGCGAAAAAACAGTAATCAATGAATTTATCGCTTATATCTCTTTGGGCAATATGCAATCCAATGGTTTAATAGCCAACAATCGAACAGTAGTGATTATGACATATGCACTGTGTGGATTTTCTAATTTTGCTTCTATAGGCATTCAAATTGGGGGCATTGGTACAATCGCACCAAATCAACGCCCCACGTTAGCAAAATTAGGATTAAGGGCTTTGTTAGGTGGAACATTAGCATGCTTAATGACAGCTGCAGTTGCAGGAATGTTTTATGGCTAGTGTAAACAATTTTAATCGTGGCTTCTTGTATGGCGATGGTTTTTTCGAAACCATGCGCATAATCAACAACGATATTCCTTTGTGGTCTCTTCATCTAGACCGGGCAAAAAAGGCAGGCGCATTGCTACAGTTCACATGGCCAGACGCGTCAACGTTTGATAGCTTAAAAACGGAAATCCTTCAAAATCAACCTAAAGGGAACGACATTGTTCGGTTAGACTTTTTCAGGGAGGGCGGCGGAACCTATATACCTGAGTCGTGTGACGTTGGTCTCACTTATAGGTATAGACCGGTGCCTGAGCGGTCTGGTTCCTTTGTACTCAACCTCGAACAAGTCGAGCAGGTGCTGTCATCAAGACAGCCGATCCGAATTGGCATATATGAGGAAATAACCAAATCAGCAAATGTGCTATCTGGGTTAAAGTCGACTTCAGCGCTCTTGTTTGTAAAAGCTGGATTATATCTAAAAAACCAATCAGATTTGGACGATGTCATTTTGCTAAACGATAAGGGGTTAATCTGCGAAGCCCTTTCTAGCAACATTCTGATAAAAAAAGCGAACAAGTGGTATGGCGTTGCTGAACAGCACGGACCAGTTCAAGGCGTTTATCAAAGGTATATTGCTAAAGCCTTAAGTGTTGAATTTACGTCTATTCGTCTTCAAGATATTGCGCAAGCGAATACAATAATTTTAACCAATGCGGCTACAGGTATTACTGTTGCTGAATTAGTTGGCTAGGATTTCGGCCATTCTTATCAAGTCAGGATTAACCTGTTTTGATTTTCCAATTGCCACTTCAAAATCTGTTAAAACGACTTCTCCTCCAACTATACCAACAGCTTTAGAAACCTCTCCTTTTCTTAATGCCTCAACAGCCTCATATCCCAATTGGCTGGCTAATACTCTGTCTCTAGCCGTTGGACTGCCACCTCTTTGAATATGGCCAAGAATTGTCGTTCGTACATCAATATCGTTAAACTCCGTTTCTAACCTTTCTTGAATGGCCAAGGCTCCGCCTTGCCTATCGCCTTCTGCAACAACAACAATCGAAAAAGATTTGGTTCTTCTTGCGGTATTTTTGAAATGATCCATTAGGTGTGTCATTTCCCCTTTTTGTTCGGGGATAAAAATTGCCTCTGCTCCACCCGATATTCCTACAGCTAGGGCAATAAATCCTGCATCTCTACCCATAACTTCAACCAAAAACACGCGATTGTGCGATCCTGCGGTATCTCTAATTTTGTCGATTGCATCGCACGCCGTGTTAATGGCTGTGTCGTAACCTATGGTGAAGTCAGTACCGTATAAATCATTATCAATGGTGCCAGGTAAGCCAATCGTTGGGATACGATGTTCTTCGTACAACTTCATAGCTCCAGTGTAGGAGCCATTACCGCCAATGCATACCAATGCATCTATTTGTTGATCTCTTAAGTGTTTGGCTGCTAAAGCACGACCTTCGGGTGTTCGAAAATCATCGCACCGGGCTGTTTTTAGAACCGTCCCGCCAGATTGAATAATATTGGCTACCGATCTAGATTTTAATTCAACAAAGTCATTGTCAATCATGCCCTGATACCCACGTCGAATACCATACACATCTATATTGCTATACGCTGCTGTTCGGACAACTGCGCGTATCGCGGCATTCATCCCAGGAGCGTCTCCTCCTGAAGTAAATACCCCTATTCTTTTTATTTCGTTACTCACTGTACAAATAAGCAAAAAAAAGACCGATGAGCAATCATCGGTCTTTCCAATTTTATAAATAAATTCCTAATCGTCCTCAACTAAGATTTCGAGAGAAATGGTATTGTCAACTCCGATAGAGCTTACTTTTACCAAGGCAAATTTTCCTGAAGCACTTACTGGGCTCACAAACAACACGTCTCCAGATTTGATTTCTGTATACTGCGTAGTAGCTGCGCTACTTGTAAACTCAGCCAACAACTCTTTAGAGTCGCTCATTGAGCTGAATTGTCCAACAGTGATATTTGTTTGACGAATTTTTGTTGCGTTTCTAGTTGTCCAATCAGAAGTCTTTAAGAATGTATTAATGTCGTCAGAACTTGGAGCGCCGAAATATGATGAACCATTTCCGTCAACAATATAAATTAAGTCCATGTTCTCAGAAGCACCTCTTGCTGCTGCCAACAAGTTAACCGACATGTCGGTCATGTTTAAAGTCGATCCAACGTTACTAGAATTTTGATTTCCTAAAGTGATGTCAATTTTTCTAACTGCCTTTGGTACTGCTGTTCTGTTAAAAGTAATTGATTCCGTTGTTGAGTTACCATCTTTGTCAGCAACTGTAAAGAACCAAGTTTCTGTTCCTGGTTTGTTTTCAACTGTACCTGTGAAATCTACTTCAAATGATTCTGAATTAAATGTAGTATCACATAGTGTGCAATTTAAAGGTGCAACCTGCGTACCACCGTCAACACTTTTGGTAATTGTTAATGTTTCAATTTTTGAAGAGTGAGATGCATTTAATCCTACAGTGAAGTCTGATCCTGATACAATATCACCATCAGCCGAAGTATACCCCGCACCGGCAAGGAAGTTTAATTTTGGTCCTGCTGGATCTCCAACAGTGTCGTCTGTACAAGAATTGAATGTTAATGCACTTACTGCTAAAAGACCAACTAACAGTTTGAATTTTACGTTTTTCATTATCTATTGTCTATAAGTTTTGAGCAAAGATACATTTCACTCAAGAAAAAAATAAGTAATTGCCCAAACTTACCTTTTTATTACAAGCGTCATGGTTTTAAGTTGGATAGATTGGCTGATTATAGGAGCCTTTTTCGCTCTCTCAATTGGTATAAGTTTTCGTTACAAACAATTGGGTGAATCTGGGTTGACTGGGTTCTTTCTGGGTGGAAGAAATTTGCCGTGGTATTTGGCTGGTTTAAGCATGGTGGCAACAACTTTTGCTGCCGATACGCCTTTGGCGGTTACAGAGCTTGTTGCTCAAGGTGGTGTAGCCAAAAACTGGTTATGGTGGAATGCCTTGTCGGGTGGATTGCTGACAACCATTTTTTTTACACGTCTTTGGCGAAGGTCTGGTGTACTTACCGAAGTAGAATTTATCAATATCAGGTATAGTGGCAAAGCCGCTAAGTTTTTGAGAAGCTTTAAGGCCGTATACCTTGGTTTGTTTATCAACGCCATGATCATTGCATGGGTTAACCTCGCTTTTATGGCGCTTATCCAAGTGTTTTTTGGCGTTGAAGGCACCAATCTTTATCTCATTACGGCAGCCGCAATGGTGTTTGTTTTTGCTTATTCGTCCATCTCAGGATTGAAAGGCATAGCCGTGACGGATGCGGTACAATTTGTCATTGCTATTCTTGGCTGTATCATTCTGGCCATTTTGGTTTTACAAAGCGAGAAAGTAGGTGGGATAACCGGCTTAAAAGAAAAGTTGCCGCCTTCTGCATTTAAGTTATTTCCTTCAATTGGCGATGGAGCTGATGGGGTAGGAGGTGTTATGAATGCGGGTAAACAACTCACGCTTACACTGACAACATTTTTAACCTATGTAGGCGTACTATGGTGGAGTAGCTGGTACCCTGGCGCTGAGCCTGGCGGCGGTGGTTATGTTGCACAGCGCATAATGGCGGCCAAAGACGAAAAGAACTCGGTTTTTGCAACACTTTTTTTTCAAATTGCCCACTTCTGTTTAAGACCTTGGCCTTGGATTATTGTCGCATTGGCGGCGTTAGTCCTTTATCCTGATTTGAGTCCGGCAGATCAAAAGTTGGGTTACGTAATGGCCATGAAAGATTTTCTACCCACAGGATTACGCGGGATGTTATTGGTCGCTTTCCTTGGGGCTTACATGAGTACCATATCGACACAATTGAATTGGGGTGCTAGTTATTTGATAAACGATTTGTATGTACCTTTAAAGGACAGGAGACAGTCCAGTACAGACAAACCTTTAGACAACAAGAAGCTTGTAAAAGCGAGCCGAATTGGAACCTTTATAATTATGGCTTTTGGGTTGATGGTCACTACGCAAATCACCACAATAACAGGCGTTTGGGAGTTTATTTTTCAATGTGGGAGTGGCTTAGGTCTTGTACTCATTTTACGCTGGTTTTGGCATAGAATTAATGTATGGAGTGAAATAACTGCCACAATAGCACCTTTCGTCGCGTATGGATACATTCAGTTCAAACGATTCATATTCGAAAGTCAGATAACAACCACTGTGAAAACCCTCGACGAACTAACCAAAGACATTTGGTATTATGATTTTGCCAATGGGGTTTTGTTCTCTGTGGGTATCACCACTGTGGCTTGGTTAATTGTTACCTATTTGACTAAACCAACAGATACAGATAAGCTTCAAGCCTTCTACAATAAGGTTAAGCCTACTGGGGTTTGGGGGCGTTTTGGAAGTCCAGACAATACACCAATGCGTTGGTTGTCAGGTGCTTGGTTAGCGGGTGTTATTATGGTGTATAGCTTGTTATTTTGCAGCGGTAAGGTAATCTTTCAAGAATGGAATTCGGCTCTTCTTTATGGCATTACAGGTGTAGTGAGTTTTATTTTGTTCCGATGGTTTGCCGCCAGAGGAAAACTGTTCCAGTAGCTTGGCACGACAATTGTCAATTGATAATACCAATTAGAATAAGATTTAATCTGACACATTGACAATGTTTGACAAAACGAATGGTTACTTCCACTTGGAGAATGACGACGACATCGACAACCCTGGTTTCGTTACGCTAATGACCCAAGATGAGGAAAACGAAATAAATAAAGAAGAATTTCCTGATGAGCTGCCGGTGTTACCCTTAAGGAACACGGTTCTTTTCCCAGGCGTGATATTTCCTATCACACTTGGTAGAGACAAATCAATTAAGCTTATAAAAGATGCGTACAAATCCACTAAAACAATTGGAGTTGTTTCGCAGAAAGATGCCAAAATTGAGGACCCTTCGATTGGGGACTTACACACCATAGGCACAATGGCGCACATTGTGAAGATGATTCGCATGCCTGACGGCAATACAACAGCCATTATTCAAGGGAAACGAAAGTTTAAGATTGCTGAATTTTCAGCTACTGAACCTTACTTTAAAGCACGTGTAGTTTCTGAGCCTGAAGAGCAATACAAGGCGGATAAGAACTTTAATGCATTATTGAGTTCGGTCAAAGAAATGGCTACGCAAATTGTAGAACTGTCGCCGAATATACCGACGGAAGCCAATTTTGCACTTAAGAACATTGATAGCCCCAATTTCCTAATAAACTTCATCGCGTCGAACCTCAATGTAGGGATTGACGAGAAGCAAACTATTTTGGAGTTGAAAAGTCTACCGCAAAAGGCCGAAGAAGTCTTGCAGCACCTAACCAAGGAGTTGCAAATGCTTGAACTGAAGACACAAATTCAGTCTAAGGTAAAGGTAGATTTAGACAAACAACAACGTGAGTATTTTCTGCACCAGCAAATTCGTGCAATTCAAGAAGAATTAGGACAGGAATCACCAGACAAGGAAGTAGAGAACTTAAGGTTAAAAGGGAAGCACAAAGACTGGCCTGAGTCTGTGTCTAAAATATTTTTTAAAGAGCTTGATAAACTTCAACGAACCAATCCAGCGGCGCCAGATTATTCAGTTAGTTTAAACTATGTTGAGTTATTGCTTGAGCTTCCGTGGAATACGTATTCAAAAGACAACTTTGATATTGCAAGAGCGAAGAAAACGTTAGATGCAGATCATTTTGGCTTAGAAAAAGTTAAGGATAGAATTTTAGAATACTTGGCTGTCTTGAAGCTTAAGGGGGACATGAAGAGTCCTATACTTTGCTTATACGGCCCTCCAGGAGTTGGTAAAACATCGCTTGGTAAGTCAATTGCAAAGGCAGTCGGCAGAAAGTATGTGCGTATGTCGCTTGGTGGTTTACATGATGAAGCCGAACTGCGAGGACATAGAAAGACATACATTGGTGCTATGCCAGGTCGCATTATTCAGTCCCTTAAAAAAGCGCAAACATCAAATCCAATTTTTGTGCTAGATGAGATTGACAAAATCGGTAACGACTTTAGAGGTGATCCTTCTTCAGCTTTACTTGAGATACTAGACCCAGAGCAAAACAATTCTTTCCATGATAACTATGTAGATATTGATTACGATTTATCTAAGATCATGTTTGTGGCAACGGCAAACCGCCTTGATACCATACAGCCTGCGCTTTTAGATAGAATGGAAATCATTGAGATCAACGGCTATACGCAGGAAGAAAAGATCGAAATTGCTAAGAAATATTTGGTCCCAAAACAACGCAAAGAACATGGACTAAAATCAAATCAGTTCAAATTGTCGGATGCCATATTGGGTAAAATAGTTGACGAGTATACACGTGAAAGTGGTGTTCGTGGATTAGAGAAAAAGGTTGCCTCATTGGCACGATTTAGAGCTAAGCAAATAGTGGGCAAGGAAGAGATGTCATCAAAGATTACCGCTAAAGATGTGGTAACAATTTTGGGGAATCAAAGAATCGAAAAAGAACAATATCAAAACAATGATACTGCGGGTGTTGTCACTGGTTTGGCTTGGACGTCTGTTGGTGGTGAGATTCTGTTTGTAGAAAGTTCAATGACTAAGGGCAAAGGTAAACTTACCTTAACAGGGCAGCTAGGCGACGTTATGAAGGAATCTGCGATAACGGCGTTAACCTATTTAAAAGCCAATAGTGACTATTTGGATATTGACTACCACGTTTTTGATCAGTACGATTTTCATATTCACTTCCCGGCAGGGGCAGTGCCTAAAGATGGACCTTCTGCAGGAATAACGATATTGACGTCTTTGGCAAGTATGATAACACAACGCAAGGTGAAATCACATTTGGCCATGACAGGTGAAATCACTTTGAGAGGGAAAGTACTTCCGGTTGGCGGGATAAAGGAAAAAATTCTGGCGGCTAAACGTGCTGGAATTCAGGATATTGTTTTATCTGAAACGAATAGAAAAGATATTCAAGATATCCCTGCACAATACGTGAAGGACTTGAACTTTCATTACGTTAAAAATATGTTGAACGTATTGGATGTTGCTTTAACAAACGATAAAGTAGACAATCATAAAACTTGGGACGTTGAGACCAAGAAATAGAAGAAACGGACAATAAAAAAGGCCTCGTGATTCACGAGGCCTTTTTTTGTAAGTTCTTTTTTTTATCGCGTTGTAGAAGTTGAATTCTGCTTCGAGAATGCATCCATGTCAAATAATAAAGTAAACCTAATGGTGTTTTGAAGTGGATGTTGTGTTTTAAATGGCATGAGGTATGAAATGTCTAAACCGAAAACGTTGTAGTGAATACCAGCACCTAAAGTAAGATACTTTCTTCCACCTTTCGTTTCTGCTTCATGAAAGTAACCAGCTCTAATGGCAAAGCTTTCGTCATACCAGTATTCCATTCCAACATTCGTAATGAATTCCTTAAGTTCTTCTCTGATGCCACCTGGTGCATCACCAAATGATTGAAACATACCCGTAATTGGAGGTGCATCTGAAGTTTCCCATCCAACAATCACTCTAGAACCATCATCAAAAACAGAGTCTTGACCTCCGGTATTCTGAAGATAAATAGGTTGTGGAGTTGGTACCATTAACTTGTTAAGGTCAATCCCAAAACCAATCTTATTGTGTTCGTCAATTTCTGTTTCCCAATATGTACCGATACGCAAGTTCACAGGAATGAAATCTCTGTTTGCATCATTGGTGTAAGTTATTTTTGAACCCATGTTGGTGATACTCGCACCAACCGCCCATTTCCAATCTCTGTCTTGGATTTTAATCTCATCTTTATAGTAGGCTCCAATATCACCAGCAACTGCTTGTCCTGGACGAATATTTGCGCCAGTTAACCTTTTAGAAATTAGACGACTATTAATATAGCGTGTAGCAATTCCCAGAGAGAACTTTTTAGATAACTGCAAAGAGTATGATACATCAAAAGAGAATTCTTTTGGTTCATCATTACCAGTAGGGTTTCCAGATTCGTCAGTGAATTGGATACTACCTAAACTAAAGTATCGTAAAGACGCTGCAACGGTTCCACGTTTTTTATCGCCTACTTTGGCATATCCAGATAAATAGTAGAACCAAATGTCAGGTACCAAACGCTTAAGCCAAGGAGCTGCACCCAAAGACAATCCAGCATCTTCTTCGATAAAGGCCATTTTCCCCGGATTCCAATGAAGACCATTGGCGTCTGGCGACGTTGCTACTCCTATGTCTCCCATACCCGCTGCGCGCGCATCAGGTGTGATTGTAAGGAATGGAACGGCCGTTGTAATGGTATTCAGCTGACCAAGAAGGTTTTGATCAGTTTGTAAACCTCCTTGAGCGAAGGTCATTTGAGTTGATGACAGCAATGCGATTGCTATGAGGTACGATTTTACTTTACTTGTAACTTTCACTATGTTCGTTTTTTTAAGGAACGATAAAGGCAAATTTATATTTTTATTTCGAGACCATCTATTTTAAGATGACCAATTTCTGTGTCACATCAGCCTTATTTCCGTCCTCAGTCTTTACTGATAATTTGTATAAATAAACACCCCGCGCAAGTTGATCGTCAAAATCATCTTTACCATTCCATGTTATGCCGTCAAAGTGGCTCGTTGCACTAATCAGCTGTTCATTAAATGTTTTTACAATACGACCTGTGGGTGTAATTATTTGGAGTAATACATCCATTTGTTGACCTACCTTATTGTGGTCGAAATGAAACACGGTAGATGAGGTAAACGGATTAGGGAAGTTGATAACATTATGTAAGGCTAACTCGGCATCGTCAGCCACGACAAATTCTGTTTCGTCCTCTGAAACGTTATTATATACGTCCCAAACACGTATTTTTAATGTGTGTACACCTGGTGCGATTGGTTCCATTTGGTATTCTACTTCTCCCTCTTGATAAGAGTCGAGTTTTGATTGGTAAAAATCATTTAAAACAATGGTTTGTTCTTGCTCCGTGCCGGCGTCAATGATGGCTGTGATGTCTCGCCCAATGCCGTTGCCAACCGTGTTAATGCCGTTTTCGTCAAAGACCTTACACAACAACAATGGGGTAGGGTCGGCAGTGCCACCAAACACCCACGATTCGTCATCTAAAAACAATTCTACTTCAGGTCCAGTCTTATCATCAGCTATCTCCGTAATCGAACCTCCAACAGTAATGGATGTGTCGTACCCATGCGCATCTATGATTCCATTATCAGCAAAGTATGAAATTTTCCCATCGCCAAAGTTGTATGAAATATCTTTCGGCACAACAAATTGAAATGAAAAATCTCCGTTCGTAACTGAGACTTTACCACGGTATAAAACACTATTCTGAAGCTGGTATTTCCGGATATAGCTGAGTTCATCATTTCCTAGTGATTCAAAATCTAAGAACTTGTCGAATATGGTTGGGTAGACAAAACCATTGTAGTTGACTGCTTTATTGCCACTTTCATCGTGCACTTCTCCGTCGATTTTAATTCTAGAAAATGCTTTTAAAGTATCTATAGTATGCACACCGATTGTTGAGTCGTTTATTCTAGTTGTTACGACGTCGTATTTAGGAAAAGCCAACGTCATTGCCGGATCGCCAAGTAAAGAGAAATTCCTTTGGTTCACAGCACGTTGTGTTTCGTTTTTTGTATCTCTAAAGAAAATGCCTAAGGACTTTGGTCCACCTTGCAAGGCAACAATGTTATCGTCCCAAATTTGAACACTTAATCGCGTGTTTAAACTGATTTGAACCAGACGCATAGTGGTAACAAGACCAACGGCTCCACCGTTTTCGTTGAAAAGCATGAGTTCGCCAGGTGAATCTTGTGCAGGATCATCGAATCGACTTAATTCACAAGTGGCAGTAACCATTAAAGCTAACTTGTCAAAGTTGTCCCACGACCTAATATCATCACGGGTTACCACGCGTTCATGAGCCATGCCTGAGGTGCCACCATGTCCCAAATAATTAAAGATAAGTGTTCCTTTTTCCAAGGCTTTGGTAATCGCGATATTGACATCTGGGTATTTCTCACCACTGCCAAAACTCTTTTGCTCATAAGCATCAAGGTATATTTTGTTTATGTTAAAAACGGGTTCTTGTGATTTAACATAGTTCGACATGGTTTCTGAGTCATCGAGATGAATCGCACCGTCTTCATCATCCCCTAAAAACGTAACGGTATTTTGCCAATCACCGTGAGACGAAGGATCGTGATACTTCACAATTTTGTCAACCATTATTTTGGCTTGTGCAATGGAGTTACACGGGATTCTTCCTATGCCTATATCTAAGTCTTCCGCTGCAAGGGTGAGGTCGTAATATCCTTCACTATCATCTAAAATGGCATAAAAGTCATCCGACGAGTAGGAGTTTACAGGGTCTGTTGTATTGCGGCTCTGAAAGGTAGGAATATAATTGGTGTTTTCCTCAACTCGATTTTGAAAATCGTAGCTGCCGTCTCCCATTAACAATACGTTTTCCAATGGTTTGCCTGATGCAAGACCACGGGTGTAAAACATTCTAATATATTCGCGAATGGCTACCGGATCCTGACGACCTCCTGAAAACTCATTGTATATATGTCGCAGATTGGTGACCAGTACATTTTGATTGTACTCTGATCGGTGCAAGGCAGCAAGACGCTCAGCTTCAGGCGCAAAATCAGGATGTGTGATGATTATAAAATCAATATCAGCCGCTTGATGAATATTTTGATTTGCGACAGTCTCAACAAATTCAGTAGATTTTTCATTGCCTGGCTGAAATAGTACAAACTTTACTTGCTGGCTATCTGAAGCAACAATAGCATTTCTTACACCTGATTCATCGTATGTTTCTTGCACTTGAGGGTTGAAGAAATCTGAAATATTCCATATCGAGTATGAGCTTCCTGAAAATTGATATCTTACCTTTTCGAACAAGGCAGCCTCTTTACTGCGAACGGTTTTTTGTGTACCGCTTAAGCCAAGTTTAACCGGCACGGCTAACGTGTAATAATCGATCCAAGCATTTCCCTCATTTGAAGGTAAATTGTAGGTGTAGTTTAGAGAAACATTATCTCCAGTTATTTGAAATACCCCTGATTTGCTGGCTATGCGTCCAAAGGTGTCGTCGTAGTCGCCACTTACGGAACCGAAGAACATATTGTGCCAATTTTGACCATTAACGTCGAGTGCACAAGAGGCATTTGCGCCAATGGCTCTTGCTGCAAAGCGGTGTGAAAAATAAGCGTTGTACGTTGGATCTACATTCGAAAAATTGTGGTTAAAAGTTTGGATCTTATTAACACGAAACTCGTCACCATACCAAATTCTCCCACTTTGAATGAAGTTTAACTCATCTTGTTCGTGATGAACGAGGTCAAAATAATAATCTAGGTTTTCATCAAAACTATTTCCTTGATTACTTTGAGAAACGCCTACCTTTTTAGCTGTGTTTCCGCTATGTGTCAGAAAAATAAAAGCACTATTGCTGTATACATTTTGCTGATGCACATATTGGCCATTTGTTAGCTTCCAGCCATGAGGTCCTTGCGCATAGAATCGAATGAAGTCGTCGGCATCTAATCGATTATTACTATTTAAGTCGACGAGTTCGATGCCAAATTGTTCTAAATCATTGCTTCTATAGTCTGGGATTGCTTCAGATAGCGGACCTCCTTCGAAGCCATAAATTTTAAATGTATTTGCCTCGATGTTTGCGATGTCAATTCCAGCGCTAGCCAATTGACTCCCAGAGATTTTGTAAACACCGTCAGAATCAATTTTGAATTTGTACCAGTCTCCCTGCTGCAAGACACTTGAAGATTTAAACGTATTGGCTTTTTTATGAACGTTTTTGGTTGTTTTAGCTATGGAAGCTAGATTGAATCTGAAGGATTCAATAAGCAACAATTCTCCTGTAATATTTTTTATGATTGGTGAGAATTCAACGTTTAATATTGGCCGACCTTGCTGAAAGGAAATGTACTGTTTAATATCAAGTTGTTGTTGTGCAACGGATTCAATTAAAGCATCTTCAATGGTGTTTTCGGCGTATTGTATGTCAGTTACTGACGCCCTCACCCATTGGCTGTTTACGGGGATCCGCTCATAATAAACGGGTACTGTAATGTTGTTGGTTATGTCGAAATAACAATCATCGAAAGACAGCTGGGAGGTTTTATTTACAGAGCCCTGCAACGAATTGTTCCATTTAAGTGTCCTCTTTACATCTGAGCTGTTTTGTGAAAATGCATAATTGGAACAAATGCAAATGGCAGTAATAAAAACGACTTTAATTCTGTTCATTCAAAAAAAGGGTTTAGACAACAGTGTTTTACGACACACAATGTTAAGATGATAAACAAGAAACACGATAAAATATTGTTGGTTTTAAGTAATTTTTTGCTAATCAATTATTGGCATTTGGTCAGTTTAAAGCGAAATCACAGCCATGAATTTGTAAAATCTCTTATAAAGAACAAGGGCCTTTTTGTCGTTGTCTTGCTGTGTTTTTTTAGTCACGTGTCAGAAGTAAATGCACAGGATCCTGAGTTTTCACAATTTTATGCTACACCAGTTTACACCAACCCAGCGTTGGCTGGGACGGGTAAGTGCTACCACGAAGGTGGAGGCGGAAGAGCGAGTATAAATTATAGAAATCAATGGCCAAGTTTACCAGGATCGTTTACCACAACGGCATTTTCATTTGATCAACAATATGACGCAATTAGTGGAGGAATAGGCCTGCTGGTTGTTAATGACGTAGCTGGTGAAGGGCTTTTGACTTCAAACTCGATTAGCGGGATTTATTCGTTTCAAATGCCGATAAATAGGAAGTTGGTGATGCGGTTCGGTCTAGAAGCCCAAATTATGCAGCGAGGGATAGATTGGTCAAAGCTTAGATGGGAAGATCAAATACAAGCAACTCGAGGTTTTGTGCTACCAACGTCTGAAACACCGATTACACATAAAATTACAACGCCCAATTTTAGTACAGGATGGGTGATATATAGCGAAAGATTTTACGCAGGATTAGCAGTTCATAATTTAATAGAACCGGTTCAATCATTTTATAAACAGGACGCAGTGCAGCCAAGACGTTATACAGCGCATATTGGCTCAGTGATCCCATTAGATAAAAGAAAGGTAAACGGTAGTACTTTTAGCCCGAATGCGTTGTTTATGGCCCAAGGTCAGTTTACTCAAATGAATATGGGTTTTTATATGAATCGAGGGCCTTTAGTAACTGGACTTTGGTTTAGACAAACGTTTGGAGAGGCATTAAACTCTGATGCACTTATTGCGTTAGTAGGGTTTAAAAAAGACCGATTCAAGTTTGCTTATAGCTATGATCTTACGGTTGATTCCAAAAGGTGGGCCGCCAGAGGATCACACGAGATTAGTGCTGTTATTGAGTGGTGTGGGAAAAGGCCAAAACGAAACTATAAGCCATTGGTTTGTCCAACATCGTTTTAGTCAAACCGTACGGATGAATTTGAAGTAATTTGAACAGAAAACAATGATAGCCTGACAATAAAGTGGCTGAAATTATGTTTAAATTTTAACAATATTTTGCGTGGAATATCGAAAGAGACTATCTTTACAAGATATTTTGCAACATACAGAGTAAAAGAAGATTTAATAGAACAAGATGATAAAAAGAATACTTCTCAGTGCATTAACCATCGGGCTACTTTTTGGGTTAGGTCGTGACAGTGCATCTGGTCAGGATCCAGAATTCTCACAATTTTATGCCACACCAATTTATACCAACCCTGCGATGGCAGGTACCGGCCAATGTAACAGAGGCGGTGGTGGTGGTCGTGCGGTAATTAATTACCGTAACCAATGGCCAAGTTTACCTGGTACATTTGTGACAACGGCATTTTCTTATGACCAGCATTTTGATAAAATTAATGGTGGATTAGGATTATTAGCGGTTAGAGACGTTGCAGGTGAAGGTTTATTGACAACTACTCAATTAAGCGCAATTTATTCTTACCAGTTAGTCGTGAGTAGAAAGGTATTTATGCGGTTCGGTCTGGAAGGTCAAGTAATGCAACGCGGTTTAGATTGGTCTAAGTTACGTTGGGAAGATCAAATTGATGCGACACGTGGTTTTGTGAATGCAACTTCAGAACCAATTCCTCCAGCTAAAATAACAACACCGAATTTTAGCACGGGTTGGTTGATTTACACCGAAAAGTTTTATGGAGGTATTGCTGTCCATAATATGATTGAACCTGTTCAGTCGTTTTATGGAGATCCAGAAGCAAAATTACCTAGACGATATACAGCACATTTAGGATCTGTAATCCCATTGGACAAAAGACGTAACTCAAATAGCACGTTTAGTCCAAACGCCTTGTTTATGATGCAAGGTCAGTTTACTCAGTTGAACGTTGGGTTTTACTTAAACAGAGGACCACTTGTATCTGGTCTTTGGTTCCGTCAAACCTTAGGAGAAGTTAAGAACTCAGATGCGTTGATGTTGCTAGTAGGGTTTAGAAAAGACAAGTTTAAATTTGGCTATAGCTTTGACCTAACGGTTGATTCAAAGAAAGCAGCGGCTCGAGGTTCACACGAAATAAGTACAGCTATTGAATGGTGTCCAAGACGACCAATCATTAAACACAAACCACTTCACTGCCCTGATTTTTAATCAAATAATAGAATTTTAGACAATAATTCGGTAGAATTGCAGTTTAGTAGAAAGACGATATTTTCGAAAAAATATGAAACGAAATAACTTAGTTTTTTTATTTGCATGTAGTTTGATCATATTTCAAACAGCGTGTAAAAAGGAAAAATCATCCATCACTGGATGGAATTATAACGATGCTAAATGGGGCGGGTTCGAGACTTACGATTATGCAGGTCAAGAAACTGGTCCAGGATTGGTATACGTTAAAGGTGGTAATTTCACCATGGGTTCATCTGAGCAAGACGTACTGTACGATCGAAACAACTTCGAAAGAAAAGTAACGGTTGCTTCATTCTATATGGATGAAACTGAAGTAAGTAACTTACACTATCTCGAGTACCTGTATTGGTTAAAGCGGATTTTTGCTGACTTGCCAGAAGTGTACGAAACGGCATTGCCAGACACAAACTGCTGGAGAGACAAGCTTGCGTATAACGAGCCTTATGTTGAGTATTACCTGCGTCACCCTGCATACAAAAACTACCCAGTTGTTGGTGTTAGTTGGTTGCAAGCAACAGAGTTTGCGAAGTGGAGAACAGACCGTGTAAACGAAATGATTCTTATCCGTGAGGGTATTCTTGAGCCAGATATTAATCAAATGAACGAAGAGAACTTCGTTACTGGTGCTTACTTAGTTGGTCAATACCAAGGCATGGACGGTAAACATTTGGTGAAAGACATCAATGTGAAAAAAGGAACACGTAACGTGAAAATGGAGGATGGAATCTTCCTACCTGACTATAGATTGCCAACAGAAGCGGAGTGGGAATATGCTGCTACAGCAAACGTTGGATCATCTTTATACGAAAACGTCAACGACAAGAAAATTTATTCTTGGGGAGGTTTAACGGTAAGAAATCAAACGGGTAAAGAAAAAGATCGTGGTTTAATCAATGCGAACTTTAAAAGAGGTAAAGGTGATCAAGGTGGTATTGCAAGTTGGTTAAACGACGGTGCACTTATTACTACCGAGGTTAAAGCATACTGGCCTAATGACTATGGTCTGTATAACATGAGTGGTAACGTAAGTGAGTGGGTAATGGATGTATATCGTGCGCTTTCACTTGATGATAACACGGACTTCAATCCGTTTAGAGGTAACGACTACCAAAAACCTAAGTTAGACCAATGGGGTGTAATTGATGTTAAAGATAGTTTGGGCCGAATTGTTTACGAAGACGTTGAAACAGTTGATGTTCAAGAAAGACGTAATTATCAAAAAGCCGATAACGTTGGATACTTAGACGAAGAGGTTTACAATGGTGATAACCAAATGTATGAATATGGCGTGTCTTCACTGGTTAACGATCAGGCACACGTGTACAAAGGTGCATCATGGAATGATCGTGGATATTGGATGTCTCCAGGAACAAGAAGGTTCTTAGATCAAAGACAGTCACTATCAACATTAGGTTTCAGATGTGCAATGCATCGCGTAGGAGCACCTTGATAAAACAAAAAGACATTAAAAAAGGGTCCGCCATTTGGCGGACCCTTTTCTTTTTCTTAGGATTTTAGTTTAACAGAAATTCTGATAAGCTGCTTGTAGATTTTGTGCAATCATTTCAGCCGACCGTCCTTCAATATGGTGACGTTCCACCATATGGACCAATTCGCCATCCTTAAACAACGCTATAGACGGAGAAGAAGGTGGATATGGAGCCATTTGTGATCTAGCTGTATCTGTTGCTTCTTTATCTTGACCAGCAAACACAGTAAATAGGTTATCAGGACTTTTTTCACCTCCTAACGAATGAACTACGCCAGGTCGTGCAGTGCCTGCAGCACATCCACAAACCGAGTTAACAACTACTAAAGTCGTTCCTTTGGCGCTATCCATCGCAGTGGTAACATCAGCAGCAGACTTGAGTTCTGTGAAACCATTGCTTGTTAATTCAGACCTCATAGGTCTTACTAATTCTTCTGGGTACATATTAATTTATAAAGTTTTGCAAATATTATTACATACTCAAAACAAACCCTAATTGGAATTGTTTTTATAAGCGTTTTAAAAGCATAACTTTGCAAAAAAATTCAACAACATAAATATGACTACGTTGACAACAACTAATTTCAAGGTAAAAGACATCAATCTAGCAGATTGGGGTAGAAAAGAAATGAACTTAGCTGAGGCAGAAATGCCAGGACTAATGTCGTTACGTGAAGAATACGGTGACAGTAAACCACTTGCAGGTGCAAGAATAGCTGGTTGTCTGCACATGACTATCCAAACTGCAGTTCTGATTGAAACGCTTACAGCGTTAGGCGCTGAAGTTACTTGGTCGTCTTGTAACATCTTTTCAACTCAGGATCAAGCAGCTGCAGCAATTGCTGCTACTGGTGTTCCAGTTTTTGCCTGGAAAGGAATGAATGAAGAAGAGTTTGACTGGTGTATTGAGCAAACACTTGACGCATTCGAAGGTGGTAAGCCTTTAAACATGATTTTGGATGACGGTGGTGATTTAACCAATATGGTGTTGGATAGATTTCCTGAGTTAGTGCCAAACATCAAAGGTATTTCTGAGGAAACCACTACGGGTGTTTTGAGATTATACGACAGAGTTAAAAATGGCACGCTTCCAATGCCTGCTATCAACATCAACGATTCTGTAACAAAATCTAAGTTTGACAACAAATACGGTTGTAAAGAATCTGCAGTTGACGCTATTCGTCGTGCGACAGACATAATGATGGCTGGTAAAGTAGCTGTTGTTGCAGGATACGGTGACGTAGGAAAAGGAACAGCGCTTTCTTTAAGAGGTGCAGGTGCAAGAGTTATCGTTACGGAGATTGATCCAATTTGTGCTTTACAAGCTGCAATGGACGGTTTTGAAGTAAAGAAAATGGAAAACGCTATACCACGTGCAGACATCGTTGTTACAGCAACTGGAAACAAGGATATCGTTACGGGTGAGCATTTCAAAATGATGCATGATAAAACTATCGTTTGTAACATTGGTCACTTCGACAACGAAATTGACATGGCTTGGATTGAAGACAATCACGGCGCGTCAAAATATGAGGTTAAGCCACAAGTGGATGTGTACAATGTTGACGGAAACGAAATCATAATTTTAGCACAAGGTAGATTGGTAAACTTGGGTTGTGCAACTGGCCACCCATCGTTTGTTATGTCTAACAGTTTTACAAATCAAACTTTAGCTCAAATGGAATTATGGGCGAATTCTGCTAATTATGACAATGAGGTTTACACATTGCCAAAACACCTTGACGAAAAAGTAGCTCGATTACATCTGGCTAAAATTGGTGTTGAATTGGAGGAACTAACTGCAGACCAAGCATCTTATATTGGTGTTAATCCAGCAGGACCTTACAAATCAGACATGTACAGATACTAATCTGTAATTAGATATTTCTAATCCCTCTATAACTGCGGTTTTAGAGGGATTTTTTTTGATATTTATCGACAACCAAAACAAAACACTAAACGAGATAACTACGTTTGCATATGGGTATTGAAAAGTGGATAGGAGCAGGTCTTGGCTGGGCATTTGGTGGACCGATTGGTGCGCTAATTGGTTTCAGTATTGGCAGTTGGTTGGGTGGCGATAACCAAACCAAGCGATTACAGGGTGGAGGCAGTTTTAACCCCCGAGAGCGCACCACAACTGTTTTTGATTTTAAGGCCTCACTTTTAGTGCTTACGGCAGCAGTGATGAAAGCTGACGGTAAAATATTAAAATCGGAACTCGATTATGTTAAGCGCTTTTTTGTCCAAAACTTTGGTGCAGAAGAAACCAAGCGAGACATGTTAATGCTCCGTGATCTTCTTAAAAAGGAAATACCCCTTGGTGATGTTTTGAGTCAAGTAAGGCGTGCGATGCCAATTGCAAATCGTCGACAACTGTTCTACTACTTAGTAGGTATTGCAACAGCTGATGGTCATGTGGATGATAAAGAGCGTCAAGTGCTGTATCAAATCTCCAACTATTTTGGTTTATCTGTTCAGGAGTTTAATTCAGCCTTTGCGAGTTACAAACCAGCCTCTGATGTATCTCCTTATACCTTGTTAGAGATTGAATCGTCTG
>Ga0209630_10001264_pt1 | contig 27494 bp, 29 predicted proteins | sample COG_01_FD_184745 | JGI IMG/M metagenome (GOLD analysis project Ga0209630, IMG submission 184745) | Pelagic Microbial community sample from North Sea - COGITO 998_met_01 (SPAdes) (version 2) | ecosystem: Environmental > Aquatic > Marine > Neritic zone/Coastal water | place: Helgoland, sampling... | reverse complement strand
ATGAGGATAAAATAAATAATCTGGATAAAAATAAAATATACTATGCAAAAGTAAATCCTAATATTAATACATTGTGCGAAGTTGTATTAAATAAAAACAATAATGGATTACCTAGTAAAGAAATACCACCAAATCAAATATCTTTTGCTGGTGGGTTTTTCTTGATAAACGCGAACAAAATGAATTGGTGGCACAATACATTTTATGAAAAGCTTGAATTGTATTTTACACATAACTATTTAATTAAAGACGATCAAATAATATTGTTAGATTGTATTGTTAGTAACACAATACATTTTTCAATTATTCAACAAATAATATCCGGAAAAGACCCATGGTTTGCTTTTCAAGACTTTTTATTGTAAATAAAACCAATCTATTATAATTAAGTATTTAAAGTGAAACATTATTCAGTTTTATAAAATTACAAATACTTAAATACAAATAATAAAATATACAATATGATTTCTATATTAATTCCAATATATAATGGTATTGAATTTATTGATGAATCTGTTTCTAGTGTAATACAACAAACTTTTAAAGAATGGGAGCTAATCATAGGTATAAATGGACATCCAAAGAATTCGGATGTTTTCTTGACAGCTAAGAAATACGAAGAAAAAGATGAACGAATCAAAGTTATTGATTTTTATACAATAAGAGGTAAATCAAATACATTAAATGAAATGATTAATTATTGTAAATATCAATGGATTAGTTTATTAGATGTAGATGATAAATGGTTTCCGACAAAATTAGAATCTCAACTTCCGTATATCAACACATACGATGTGGTCGGAACGAATTGTAAATATTTTGGAGATTTAAACTTGGTGCCGGATATTCCGCATGGAGATTTAAAAAATATTAATTTTTTAAATGTAAATCCTATCATAAACAGTTCTTGTTTATTGAAAAGGGAACTATGTCACTGGGATGATGATTGGGTGGGGGTGGAAGTGGAAGATTACGATTTATGGCTAAGGCTATGGAAGCTAAATAAAAAATTTTATAACGTATCTGAAATACAAGTTTTACACCGAATACATAATGATAGTGCTTTCAATGCAAAAGGAAATAATTTGAATGTCAATAAGTTGAGACAAAAATATATTTAGTATTCAATAAATTATTTATTTGTTAATACCACCATTACTATTTTGTATGACCGAAAATCGTTAGATATTTGTCAGATTTAACCTTTTCAAAATGATAACATATATAAATAAACATTTAAAATATAATTATTAATTATAATTAAATGAATAATTATACTTGTAATTCTGGAAAAGATGGATTTGGTGCTCAATATCAAAAAATAATCCAAACTATAATTTATTGCAAATATAATAAACTAAAATTTGTCTATAAACCAATTACAGCAATGGAACATAATTATGATAATGATACAGAATATATTAGTAAAATAGAAAATTTAATGAATATTAAAAACAATATTGAAAATGATGAAAATAATGATGCAAAAGAAATAGATTTTAATTCTGTTGTTAGGAAATGGATTGAACCAAATATAAATAATCCTTGTATTGTGGAAGATTTAAATTTGATAAAAAGTTATTTTTGGCAAAATAAAGAAAGGAATGTTTTTAAAAATGATAAAGTAAATGTTGCTGTTCATATAAGGAGAAAAAACAAAGAAGACGTTTTATTAGGTCATAATGATAGTGTAGGTGGGAGAACCAGTAGTGATGCTTATTTTCTTAACATTATTGAGCATATAAGAAAAAATTATAAAAATATACAATTTCATATTTATTCACAGGGTAAAATAGAAAATTTCGAAATATATAAAAATAATGATACAGAATTACATATAAATGAGGATATTTCCAAGACATTTATAGATTTAGTATCAGCAGATATATTAGTAACATCGGCAAGTAGTTTTAGTTATGTTGCTGCATTATTAAGCGATGGTGAAATTTATTATAAGAAATTTTGGCATAATCCAATGAACAATTGGACTATATGTTAACATTATCTTTGCTCTATATAAATATTTTTACCAACATCTAAAAATTTATTATTAATAAATGTTGGATCTATTGTTCTGGGGTGTTTAATTCTTACAAAATTCTGACTCGCCATATAATTACTTATATTAGCAGTATTGCATTCATTAGCACCGAAATACTGATTTCCATCAGGTTCTGCAGTAACAAATACAACCTTTTCTCGCAAATAATCACCAGCACCCTTTAAAATATTTAAATCCGATCCTTGAGCATCAATTTTAATGTAATCAATATATTCAAATCTATCCCATGGAAATTCGTCAAAAAACATCTTTAAATTAATAACAGGAACATTGATTGTTTCTTTAATTAGTCCAAGATATTTTTCATCATGTTTAAATAAGCTAGATGTACCACAGTCTTTGGAGTTAACATAAAAAGACATTTCTTCCTCTTTATCAACATTACTCAATGCCTTATTTATTATTACCATTCTACCCGAGTCTAAATGTTTTTTATCAAGAGGTTTACCTGCTGATGCGTGTGCCGGATGTCGTAGTTGAATATTACCTGCTTTAATATTTGCCACAGAATCTGGATTCGGTTCAAATCCGACAACAAATAAGTTCGGCTCGTTATCTAACCATGTTGAAGATTGGTTAGCACCATAAGATAACCCAACGTCTATTTTTATGTGACTACAATTATCAGGTATATTTAATTTAAACATTTATATATTAAATATGAATAAATGTTTAAATAAATTATAATTTATAATTATATAATGATTTATAAAGTATCAAACCAAATTATTGATATAAAAAATATATTAATATCATTAAAAGATAAATATGAAGATTATGCTTTTATCTCTTATATAGATGGAGAATACGGTATAAGGGTCTGGGTATATAATTCATTATGTTATGATTTTTATAAAAAATGCAAACAAAATAATAAAACTGTAGTTGGTATATGTTTTAAAGGAACAAAATCATTTTTAAGAGATTGTTGTGATGTTATAATTGAAATTCAAGATATAGCATTTGATGCTACGAAAGAAGAAATAGTTGATAATAGGCATGATTCAGTAAATCACGCTAATAATTCGTTTGTTCCTAACAATTTATATCAAGGCAAAGACGGATGGAGTTTAGAATATATAAGAGGGTTATCTTGTGATGAATATGAAAAAATGTTAGAAGAAATAAATTTTCAAAACATATTTTATACATTACATTGTGATGGTTCTAGATATATAAATAAAAAAGGTTGGGCATACACAGGTAACTGTTTAAACCCATATAAAATAAATAATACAGAGTTCTCGATTGCTCCAATTCAAAACTGGATTGATAATAATGTATTTATAGAAGAAAATGAATATAGTTCCTATACTAGCAATGCGGTAGCTATATGGATTAGAAATACAAATAAATGGCCAGCAAAAAACATATCACCACATATTTATAATTCTGTATTTGATTATTGTATTAATAATAAAAAAACTTGTTATGTATTTCAAGATTTAATACCAATAAAATTACCAAACAATGATTATATTATTGATTCTACAATTAGATTTAAACAAAGACCTGATTTTGATAGTTTTATAGATATATGTAATAAATGTGATTATTTTATTGGAGCAGATTCGGGTCCAATTCATCTATTAAATGTATTGAAAACATCTAATCGTAATATTTGTCTTAGTGATCATAGATTATTTAAAAATATCATTATTACTAATAATCCAATTGATATCATTAACAATTATTATAAAAATTAATCATTTTTTTAATACCAGCATCTAATTTTGTAAATTTAAAATTATTATCTAAGGCGAGTTTTAATTTTGTATTATCAGAAACACAACCTATCATATCTCCTATAATACCATCTTCAACCTCTATATTATGAATAAAATTACCCTCATGTTTCATTACTTCCAATAATTCGTTTATTGTTGTTTTTTTTCCAGAACCTAAATTAAAAATATTATTATAAAATTTTTCATTTTCTAATGATTTTTCAATTATTTTTGCAACATCACTTACATATATAAAATCTCTATATCTTTCAAGAGAACCTTTTACAATTATACTATCTTCATTATGTAAAAACTGTGATAAGTATATACCAACCATTCCTTTTTTTAAATTTGATAAATCTTGACCTGGACCATAACAGGTAAATAATCTGAATATAGTATAGTCAATATTGTAATATTTTTTATATAAATCTAAATATTTTTCACTAGTGTGTTTGTTAATAGAATAAAACGTATCATAGTTAACTTCACTTTTTTCAGTATAAGTTCCAGGGTTAGATGTCCCGCCATATATACATACCGTGCTAATAAATATAAATCTTGTGCATTTTATTTTTTTTGCAAATTCCAATAAAACAAGAGTTGATTTCGCATTTGAATTTAAATCATAGAATACATCATTAAAACTACCTTCTTTACTCGCTTGTCCTGCGATATGAATTATACAATCAAATGTTTCATTTATATTTAATATATTTTCATCAGAACAATCTATGTTTATTAGTTTAACATTTTTTGGTAAATTTGATTCATATCCGGTTTTCATGTTATCTATTACTGTAACATCATGTTTATTTTTAATAAGATTATAATATACGTTAGATCCAACAAATCCAGCACCTCCGGTTAAGAGAATTTTCATTTATAAATAATTATATTTAATTTTTTTTATATAAAAAAAAATTAAATATATATTTAATATATATTTAATATATATTTAATATGGATTCAAAATTAATATATATTAAATTTACAAATAAAAGTATAAAAAAAATAGAAAAATATAATCATTTACTTACAGATAAAAACATTTATAATAAATTTACTATATATATTTGGATATATTATTATGATAAAGAAAATATTGATTATATAAATAATCTTAAAAATATATATCCATTAATTAATTTAATTACAAGTGTTGACGTTAGTAATTATCTTTCAAATGATGAATTGAATGAAATAAATTTTATATCTAAGAATTTATGTATTCATAAGGAAACAGGAAAATCACATTTAATAGCTTATTATATAGGGAAGAAATTTGATTATTTAATTAATTTAGATGGTGACGATATGTTTTATCCAAATTTTAAAGTAAACTATTTTGAAAAAATTATAAATTATATGAAGCAATATAAATTACTTTTCTTAACAAGACCTTTTTGGTTATGTTTTGATATTAATTTTAAAGCATCATTTGGATTTTCAATATCATCCAAAGAAATTTTATACCATTTAGATTTAATGAATAACATAAATATTATAAAAAAACATAATTTAGATCAAACATTTTCTGAAATTTTGACAAATGTAAAAAACTATACATACAAAGATATTCATTTTGAATTAAAAGATTATAATTGGAATTGTGGAGAAACAATAGAACCAGAATATTTAATAAAAACATATAATAGTATAGAAACTAGAAAATTTAAAGAGCATGAATTTATAGTAAATAATCATTGTCATATAATTGAATAAATTCAAATACGGGATAGAATAATGGTTGTGGAAAGTTTATTTTATCTTTCAAATTATACCATTCCCAGTTTTCACATTTATTCGGTTCCATATTTTTCAACAATTTATCATCTTTACTATATCCTTTTATAATAGGAACTATATAATGATAATTATCTTTTTTATTAATACAATTTATTATTTTAACTATTTCAACATTTTCTATATCTAAATTGGTTTCTTCTTTTACTTCTCTTATAGCAGTTTCTATAAATGATTCTCCAAATTCTACATGTCCTCCGGGAAATGAATACATACCAAACCCTGTTTTATTTAACCTTTTTCCCATCAAGATATAATTATTTTTTTCTTTAGAAAATACCTGAACACTTACTCCTATCCCGGGGCGTTTGTTTTCCATTTAATTATATTTAATTCTATTATTTTTATTTTAAGTAATATTTTTGATACAAATAAATACCATAGTAATAAGCAGAAACACATTTATGAATATTATTATTGGAATATTCTGCGAGACCAAACCAATGTAAAATAACCATATCAATTAAAATAGGAACATTATATTTTTCAAATAAAACTAAATAATTATCCATATTATTATTTATATTTACAATTATATTGTCTTGTTCAATAACAAAATAATGGTTTTTCCTGTTATTTAATTCATCAAATCCGCTCAACGAATATAAAATCTTTCCTATGTCATAATAATTTATCCCAAAAATATCACTTTCACCAAAATAACCTCGCGGATCAATTAAATAATAATTTTCATTATTATCAATTAAAATATTAGATAAATGACAGTCTCCATGAATTGTACAATAATTTTTAATATTCTTTTCAAAGAACGAAATGATATTAGTAGATATTTTTTGTATTATTTCACTATGTGTTATTTGTATCGGTATATTATTTATATTTTTTAAAAATGCAAAATAATTTAATATTGGTGATATTTTATCGAGTCTATTTATTATTTTACTTTTAAATTCTATATTAATATCTTGACACAACCTATCATGTTCTACTAATATTTTTTCCTGGTCGTGTAAATTTTCTATTATACTTAAACAATTCTTTATAATATCAAATTGTTTTGATTGTAAACATTCATTAAAATAAGAAATTACTTGTCTCGAGTTTTTTATTTTTTCCATAATAAAAGAGGTTTCGTCAAATTCATAAATTGTAGGTTTAAATTTGAAATTTTTATGATATTTATAAAAATATAATTCCTTCTCTATTATTGTATTGCCATATTCGCAAGTGCTTTTTTTTTGTAATTTGTCATCGGTTACCTCACATATTGTATTAAAATATCTTGTTATATATTTATCACTGTGAGTATTAATATAAGTAATTAATTTATCCATGTCACCAATATCAATAAGATCTACTATTTCAAAAGTTTCAAAGTCGCCAAAATTCGTGTTGTAACAATCACATAAATCCATTAATGGAGTAAATTTACTTAAATATGTAAATTTTGAAAAATAATATATACCAATAACATTACCATATTCTTTTTTAATTAAAATATTATTATTTGCTTCATATCTACCAAAATTTTTGTATGTAAAAATAATATTATTATCACTAAATATATTTTTATCTACTTTGACATTTGGATAAATATCACACCAAGTAATAAGAATTTTTTTATTTAAAAATTCTTCTCTTGACAATGCTTGATTCAACGTATAACTATTTTCATAGTTATTTATTAATTCAACATTTATTATTTCATATTCAATATCTAATAAATCTAAATAAAATTTAACAATTTCATTATATTGTTTATTTATAATAATTATAAATTTTTTTGTGTAACTCCTCCAATAGTTTATAATATTATTAAGTAAACAACTATTATTATACGTAACTAATACTTTGGGTATATTTGATGTTATTGGTAATAATCTAGATCCCTTTCCAGCTGCTGATATTACTACATAATCCAATGGTTTAATATTGTTGTTCATTTTATTATTAGCGATAGTTATTTTTTTAGGTATTAATACGTTCATTTTATTTTTATAATTTATGTATCTTGGGGTTTTTTCTAGATTTATTTTGTATAAAATCATCCGAACATTAAATATATTAGAATAAGTATAATCTATTAATTTATCAAAATTAAATAATACTTCGTCGTTATAAATATTATTACCACAAATATAAATTTTTTTATTTAAACTTATTGCTATTCCTATTTCAATAATTGAACCGTAATGATTTTTATTTAATTCATTTGTATAAAAAATTAAACTATCACATTTTGCAATATCTATAAATATCTGGTTACAAGCATCTTGTTTATCGTCTATAGACATAATTTCTTTTCTCTTATTAATATTGGTCCAATTTGATGTGATATTAAAGGTTTCTTTTAATAAATTCCATCTATTTGAATATTTTGTTTTTGATGAAATATAAAAGCTTTCTATATTATCATAACTTTTTATAAAATAATTCTCAATATTTTTATAGTTACAAATTATATCTGTGTTTAAAATAGGTTTAATATTATTAATATAAGAATAGTTCTGGTTATTAACACATACCGTATTATATATAACATTGGACATTGATATAATTCCTTTATATGAATCCTCAAATCCTATTATTTCAGAATAATCAACATTATTATATTTTTTTAATACTTTCAAATAACCATCGCTTGCTGGTTTTCTTTCTTTAACATCATCGCTCGTAACTATATAATGTATTTTTTCTAATATGGGGAATCTTGTTTTTATTATTTTTAATGTTTTTTTTGAAGAATCAGTAACCAAACATATAGTTTTATTGTTAACAAGTAATTTATTTAAAAAACACTCAACCCCATCTATAAGATTTATTTTTTCTATATTTGAATAATAATACTCTGTTTTTTTTATATATACGTCATCATAATTATAATTTAATATATTTTCAAATGATATATTTTTATCTATAGAATGTTTTAATTCACAATATTTTTCAAATGTTAATTGATTGTTTTTAAAATATTCACACGGTGTCATTTTTAAGGCTTCTTTATAAGCTATCCAATGGTGTTTTTCAGAATCTATTATTACACCATCTAAATCAAAGACATATAATTTAAAATCAAATACATTCATTATATTATAATTATGGGTATATTTATATTTGAAAAATAACTAATATTTTATTACAAAATATATAATGATTCTGGATTACATTATATTTACATTAAAGTTAATATTCAATATGTATATAAAAATAGAGATAAAATGAAAGAATGAGCTGTTTCTTAGATTTCTATCTTATCCCAATCAGGTGGAAACATATCTTTCACACTATTTTCTAGTGCCGGTCCGAACCATAAACTCGGATAACACACCGTCTTCTCCTTGTTCGCGTTGAAATACGCCCCCCACCAACTGAATGAGCTGTTCGCTATTATATTGTGGCTACACATGCTCATCAGTAGCATTTGCTCGTAGTCCACCAATCCGTGATCTACCGATACGAATTCCATCTTTGGATATTTATTTTTCAATGATTGAATCGCCGGCTCCACATCGTTTACATCATTCTCCTCATAAAAATATAATACTTTCCACTCATCTCTACCTGTTTTTTCCACAATAGTGGAAATAGCATGGTCATAATATTCAATCGGCATCAATGGATGAGCATGTTGTAGGTTTTTGTAGTCTCCAATTCTGAAGTGGAGAGAAATACACTCCGATGTGTCATAATCCACCTTTTCTCTCACCAGATTTTTCTGTTCTTCCAAATGTATAATTTTGCATATGGCATCAAACTCCTCTTCAAAATATTTATATGATTGAAAGTATCCGAACAAAATAAAATCCTCTGTAATAAGCGGTATTTCAACATGTTCGTGGGTTTTTTCTGACAGCCTGACAAAACTACGTAACGGATTGTTCGTTAATAAAGGTCGAATGTCCTTTAAAAGTGTGTTCCAATAATGAGAGCGTTTGTTAATATCGGCTTTACTTGTGGGTAAAACAACTTGAATCTGATGACGCAATGAATACGCAATTGCCGTAAAAATCTGAAACAATTGATTCCCCAATCCTCCCATGACAACAATAGATAACATATATTATGAGATACACGTTATCTGTTTATTTTGTTATTTCCACATTTCTGTTTTATACAATTCGATATTTCCATTTTTCAAAGTAAGTTTATGAAAACAAATATTGTGGTGAACTATATCAAAAATCCTCGTCCTTCTTGAGGGCGAGCATTTGAGGCACCAATATCGTCTTCATATACGTTTTTTTCGTAAACATCGTCTTCGTAGTACCGCCCATTGCCATAGACATCATTTTCTCTATTCTCAATAAAACAACTTATTTCCCAAAGCAACATCAAGACGCATCCCCAACAAAAGATTCGTGTCATAGAAACCAAAAGGTTGCGGCATCTTCTGCTTTTCAACACAATGCTTATTCTCTCCACATAACTCAATACAAGCACGCCTTCGCTAGAACAAACCAGGCAATTGACCGAATTGGTTGGTGGACGTGTCTGAATCCACTTTTGAAAACAAGATGAGTGAACAAAATACGCACAATCGCATTTTGCAACAATATGTTTGGAATGTGGAACGCACGCACGCTTTTCACCATCATACACCTCTAAACAAATGACACACACCTTTTCAACCAACTTATTTCGGTCGCTCGTAATGGCACAGTCATTGATAGCGTCATCATTGATAGCGTGATGATTACCCACACAATAAAGTTCGATTATTTTGATTTCGCTCTTTATCCGAACATCTTTAGCATCAACATTCACAACACATTTGCCTTCGCATTCACCTTCGCCTACGAGTTCGCGCACGAGTTCACAATCATCTTCGCTCATATGTTATCTGTGAATATTTTTACACGAATCGTTTAAACCATAGTGAAATTACCTTTTCGTATTTTATAATGGAGATTGCGACCGCGCTGAATAATGCTATTGAGCAACTCAACGGAAGGAAAAAGGAAATTCAAGCAAAAATCACCGGCGAGACGACGGAAATACAAACGCTTACTGAGCAAATGACCGCTATGGAGGAGCGCATCGAGACCCTCACTAACTCACTGAGTAAATCGGAGAGTGAACTCGTCCAATTGAACAATACCATTGTAGAGACGGAGGCCGGTTACCAGAAGATTGTGGAAGCAGGCGAGACCCTGATGACTATCGTCTCTCAAAACCTTCCGAAATTTGTCGGCGAACAACAAAATGATTCCGCGACACCGACAAACAGAACCGATCCACTCGACGCATTCAAAATATAGTGCCATCCCTCGCATCACTCTCATCTGTCTTATGATAACATACATCCGTTTTGGTTCCCGCCGCACATTGCATCCATAAAACTAGACCACAGCGCATTTATGTCCCAACGTTCCCTATAGTCCTTCTCAATACAGTTGTTAATAATAGAGCGTATCTTCCGTTCCTTCACGAGTTTCGTGGAGAATAAGAGGTCTGGGTTCGTAAAATATGTCCCAATTGTTTGGGTATTGTAATCCAGGAAAGGGCGGCTTCCCGAGAACACATAGTATATGATAAGACCAAGACTGTAAACGTCGGCACTCAGGTCGTAATACTGACCAAAGTAAACTTCTGGTGCCATGTAACGTATGGTTCCCGTCGTCCCCGTCATCTTGTATGGTTCGGTCTCGGGCATAAACCGACTCAGTCCAAAATCGGTCAGTTTCACATTGTAAAATTTATCGATCATTATGTTTTCTGGTTTCAGATCGCGGTATATCACTGCTGGTTTGCACGAGTGGAGAAATTTAATCACGTTAATCAGTTGCATACAAATATGATATTTTTGATGATTGGAGATATTGCTCATCTTTCTCTCGACTAACTCGCGGAGATTTACCCCATCAATCTTCTCCATAAGAATCATAAACTCGTGATTTTTGAAACTGTAGCTGAAGCCTAGAAACTGGACAAGATTCGGATGTCTGAGTCCCGACCAAACATCAATCTCTTTGAGTAGCACGTTGAGCAAATCCAGTTTATTCGTTTTTGTCATTTTCACTACGATGTTCAATCCTCGCCACTGACAATCATGTATCACCGAATTACTCCCTTCCCCAATTTTCTTGCCAATCTTGATTTCATCCTCGCTCACTAACCAACGCTCGTCAGAACCTTTCTTAAAGAGTTCGGTTATCTTATCAACAAGCACTTTTTGATCGGTATATTCCAAACGTTGAAAACTTGGATAATTCGCTAATTTATTAAAGTTATCATTGTTCTTGCTGCTATCATGTTCGCGTGTTTCATCATTAGAATTATTCATATTCATTCAAGTGTAAAAATATTACGCAATCGTTTTATGTTTGTTTTAATTAATATTTTGTTGTAGAATATCTAACTATTATTTGACCCATATTCGTGGTTACCAATATGTATAAGGTTGATTCGCTTATCAAAAAATATTTTTCCACCATTTTTGTTGAACAAGTGAGAGAAATAGTAATCTTCCGTCAAATAGTTTTCGTCAACCACGTTACAATCAAAATAATTATAAAGCTTAGAAAGATTAGACTCCGAATCGGACGATGAATTAGGCAAATAAAATGTATCAATGTCCAATTCGATACGCTGTAATGCCGCTTTGCGTAGAAGCATAAACCCAGTTGCGGCATATTTTAATCTTTGTAAATAAGGACCTTTTGATTCATTTGAAATGCATATTTTAGAACTTGGTATTAGAGTTGATTTATTAGATTCTGAATTTATATGATATGCTTTGATTGGATAAATACCTACTACACATTCTTCATTGTGACTCAATAATTTCAACACATCATCCGGGTTCCAAACAATGTCAGCGTCTATAAAGAGCATGTGAGTAAAATCGCCTTTCATAAATAAATGTGATAGCATGTTACGCGCGCGCGTAACAATTTGATTGTTTATGAACTTAATTTGAAACTCGATATTATGTTCTGATAAAAGGAGGCATGTCATTAGCAAAGATTCAGTGTATTTTGAGGATACTTGACCATTGTATGCGGGTGTTGCAATTAATACACGATTATTATCTTTCACCTTGAACTCTACTTCTTGATATTCCATTAACTTATAATAAAAATAATATTTATACTGGTTTTTCTTCGTTAAAGTTTAGATATAAGGATATTAATATATAGCATGTCCCTTACTCCTCTCACAGAGTGTAGCGATAAACTTGTGTGCGATAAACTTGTGTGCGATAAACTTGTGTGCGATAAAGAAAATATTGTGCTGAAGAAAAACAAGGAAAACAACAACACATTTTCATTGGAATTCGATGTGATGAATCCAAATATTATGCTGCGGAAACTAATCGACCTTAAACTGTATCAACTGATGTTTGAACTGAACAAGGACGTCTTGGAACGCGTCGACACGTTGCGCTCGAGGGATGACGGGTCTATCGACGTTCTCTTGGTGTTCAAACGTTTTGGCAGCGAATTAGGTATTGCTCAAAAATATATGCTCCTCAACACAACACGCGAAGAGGATGCCGTTTCGGGTGAGATCCGGATTTTGAGCATGAGCATTCCTTATGAGGGTGATATTCGCGGTTGCGATGTGGTCACCAGCAGCTACGCTGATTTAGTGGTCTCGCCTCGCACAGAGCATCACGTAGATGTGAGATACGCATTTCATATGGACTTGGTGGATGATCTGCCCACTTACATGGAGAACATCGCCGGTCTTCTTATGAAAAAAATATTCTTCCGTTTAAAAACATTTATAGAGAAAATGTCGTAGTATAACACTTCATGGGACAAGAGCTTGTTTTGAACTTGGTATTCGTGTCTCGAACATTCGCAACTTTCTTCAAATATTGTTTCCTATATGCGTTGGGTTATTACAATTCATTCGAATGTTTCAAGAAATGCACAGAAGAATTGGGAAAGTTGAATATATTCTTTGTAAAGGCGCTCCAAGCCCTTTCGACAAACGCCAACTTGCTGACCCAAGAACAAATCGATTATGTCACGGTCTACACCGACCACGTCCCGTTCGAACCGTGCGAGGTCAGCGGCGAGTTCGCACAATCGCTACAGCATACTGCCCGCGAGCACGGACACACGCTCGAGTTCGACCGCAACGCAGCACCGGTAAAATCGGGGATGATTGCGCTCGTCTACTCTGCCAAGCTCAATTCGAAACCGGTGGTAATCAAGGTGATGCGAGCAGGAGTGAAGAAGCGTCTCGAAGACGCGCTGCGAAAAGTCCACTTTTTGGTAAGGGTGGTATCGTGGTTTCCTTATGTTCGGAATCTCCAACTTCTCGATATATTTACAGAGAATCGGTCGAATCTGATTACGCAGACAAATTTCACAAACGAAAAGGATAATATCCTGCGCATGTTCAAGAACTGCGAGCATACTGAGTACATCAACGTCCCCGCGGTCTACCCCGAGTTCACAAATGCTAACGACTCCATCATTGTGATGAGTTATTTGGAGGGTAAGAAACTCGACGAACTTGTTGACGACGAGAAGGACGAGTATTGTCGTCTACTAGCAAAGTTCGGGATGAAGTGCTTGCTGTTCAACCGTTTTTATCACGCCGACCTGCATCCGGGTAATATCGTCTTTATGAAGGACGCGGACGGAAACTTCCAACTCGGTATTCTGGATTACGGCATTATGGGGGAAATCACAAAGGAGGAGCAGGCATATTTCCATAATTTTTTTGTGAGCATTGCCAGCGCGCGCGATGGGGGCGCGGCAGCAGCCGACAACATTTTGGACGGGCTCGTACAACCGATGTCCCTTATGAAAGAGCTCTCTGCGTGGGACCACAATAATCTTCGCGAAGAAATCGGGGGTATTATAGGCGAGGTGCTACACAAGGTGCGCAATTTCACTCCGGAAGACATGTTCCGGATAAACACCGTGCTTCGAAAATACAAACTGTCTCTTTCGAAAAGTTTCTGTCGCATCGAGTTATCCCTCGCGATTGCCGACAGCGTGAGCACGAAATTGTCGCATAAGACAAGCTATTTGGAGAACGTCAAAGAAGCAGTGAATTCCATGTTTGAGACGAGTATCATAGATTGTGCGCGAGACGAACACTGAAATTGAATGGTTTAAAAACTCATCACTATATATTATTGTACAAGTGATGAATTTCGTTCTCATTGATGGCAGTTACTACATATTCTACCGCTATTACGCGCTTTGCGTCTGGTATAAACTGCGGAAGAAACCCGAAGACCCCGATATTCCATTCGAGAGCGAGATGTTTATGGAAAAGTTTCGGGACACGTTTGTCAGCAAGATCGCGGAGATGGATAGTATGTTAGGCATCGACCAGTCCGTCAAATATGTGGGCAAGGATTGTCCAAAGCATACCATTTGGCGAAACGCGCACATCGAAAATTACAAGGGAGGTCGTGGTGGCGATGACATTAGTTCCCTTTTTAAAGTCGCGTATTCGGAAGGACTGTTTGCGAAGGCCGACTGTAAAGGCGTTCTAGAATATCCGACATTGGAGGCAGATGACTGCATCGCGTTGGCCGCGCAACATATTCGACAAAAATATCCCGAAGCAAAGGTGTGGATTATTACCAGCGATATGGATTACCTCCAGATTGCGCGCGATCCATGGATTACCCTTGTCGATTTGAAGTATAAGAATCTCACCACGAGCAAAACCTCGTTTCAAGACGCCAAGAAAGACCTGTTTTGTAAAATCGTGGCCGGGGACAAGAGCGATAATATTCCCTCGGTTCTCCCACGATGCGGTATCAAGACCGCCGCCAAGTATTACGAGAATCGCGATTTGTTCGAACGTAAACTGAAAGAATGCGATGGGGCTGCCGAGCGTCTGGAGAGAAATACAACCATTGTAGACTTTGCCTGTATTCCAGAGGAACTTAAGACCGGATTTAATGCTGTTGTTGCCGATGTGTTATAAGCGAACTATTTGTAATGTGTAATAAAATTGATATAAAATTTTCTTATATCAATATAAGAACCATACCAAGATTAACGCGCATAACGATGCGGTTTCGCATATTCTTTGTGTTGTGGACTTTTGCACACAACATTGAAGCATTCCCCCCCATGTATAAATTCGTACGCGTCAATTGCAAGATAATGAAACGCGAGGCTGCGCGGACGATTTTACCTAGAATGAATTCCATCGTGGAAGATGAAAACAGTCTTATCGAGAGAAGCGTGTCGATTTTAAGCGATAATGCGGTAAACGAAATGTTGTATCTCTTGAAATTCTACCATATGACAAACGATACGTCGTCATCGTTCCTTTACATCTTGTCATATGAGTTGATTTGGGTAGCATATCAGTTGCACAAGAAAAACATGCTCTCGAAGAATGCGTTTGACATCAGCAATGAAGACTCACATAAACTTCTGAAACAACTCATGCTCAATGTTACATTGTATATACTTCTTAAAAACCTTGTAATCAACAATGTTATTTCTGAGATAAACAAGGACTATATTATCAAATAATAGTAAATAAAGAGGATTTTGTTCTTTATTTACTAATACGATACCAATATATATATATATTTATGAGATTATGTAATGCATATTTTTTATTTTTTGGTGTATCAAGGAATACGATTGCTAATTATTTCAAGAAAATCAGCACTAAATTACGATATCAGATGACGTTTCAGAGCGAGAGTTCGCAGCCGTGAACACCAACCTCTGGCGCATAAGTCCCCTGTGCTGTGAGGAGCGCGGTCGATGTGCCCACGACAACAAGGGTGATGACCCAGCCGAAAATAGTTTTCCACACTATCGACCAATTGACACCTTCACAAGTGCGCGGATTTTCCAGTGCCGCAACGCCAATCGTCGCTCCAACTTGGCAGTGCGTGGTAGAGAGTGGGATTTGTAACCGGCTGCCGCCGATAATGACGATTGCGGAGGCCAACTCGATCGCAACCCCTCTCGATGGGGTTATTTTACACAGTTTCAACCCGATGGCATAGATGATTTTATACCCGTAGAGAATGAGCCCAATGGTGATGCCAACTCCGCCGAATCCCAGTATCCAGTAGGCGTCGCTCTCCAAATCGTTGTTCTTGTGTACTGCCCCGTCTCGTCCTATCAAATAAATGGCGGCAAATGGTCCAATCGCATTCGCCACGTCGTTCGCACCGTGACTGAACGACGCACATATTGCGGTGAACACCTGTAACGATTTAAAATACTCTTCTGTTTTAGGGTCGAACTTCTCCGCGTCCGTATGGATTTCGGTGACTCGGCTATTGTCGTTTACAATCGTGTCTAAATCTTTGTTCAGATTTGCTTCCACGTGTTGAACAATGGAAGAGCAGCACCCGATTTTTCCCCGGTCGTGTTCGTGTTCGTGTTCGCCACAGTTCATTTTAGTTTCTTGGTGACCCGAACCGACATAAAAAATCTCCCCGTCCTCTACAATATCGAGGTCGATAATCGCACCAAACTTTCGGTTCACTCGCTTTCTAATATGACCGGTGAATGGGCAGACAACGACCGCAACCACTGCACCAGTTCCAAACGACCACGCGCACGCAACATCGAATGAGGTGTCGTCAAGACCCAGTCCCTTAGCGCCCTTGTAGACAATAAAGAATGCGTTAAGCGTGACAACCGAGCCAATGAGAAGGGGGAACAGGTAGGTGGTTCGGTCAAAACTGTGCTTACTCCGGAGGACAAGGCAGCGAATCGTGGCAAATAATGAGGTCGAGATGATTGCCGATAACACGGGCGAAACAAACCATGAAACTACGATTCCGGAGACACCGCCAATGTAGGGGAATGTGTCTCTTGATTCATACCATGTCACGCAATCAACTCCCTTGAGGGCAACCGTCATTCCAATCATTCCTCCAACGCACGAATGGGTCGTCGAAACTGGCATCTCGTAGCGTGATGCGATGAACAACCACATCCCCACCGAAAAACATACGCACATAGACCCATACATAAGGGCACCTGGGTCATCCTCGAAACATTCGTAATCGGCAATCCCCTTGCGAATCGTTTTTGTGACGTGACTTCCCATTAATAGGGCACCGCTCGTTTCAAAGATGCTGGCCAGAACAACTGCCTCCTTCATTGTAAGCGATTTAGACCCGACCGACGTTGCAAAAGCATTAGCGACGTCATTCGCCCCGATGCCCATTGCCGCAACGAACGAAAAAATACCTCCTGCGACTACTATCCACGTATACATAGATATGTATATGTGGATGAATAAAATTTTAAGTGCTTTTCATAGATTTGTGGATTACATTTTTACATTTTACATCTAGAATAGCGGAGCATCGGTGATGACTTCCTGCGCAATCATTCCAAGTGACGCAATCATCGCAAGACGACCGTTATTAAGTTCCTTATTTGACAGGTCTACAAATGCGCTGTCGGAAAGCACGTCGGCAAGATGAAAACCCATATCGCCCGGTTGGTAATCATCGCGCAACTTGAACGCCGAAGGCGAACCATCGGCAAACGGATTCTTGTATCCACGAATCATCGTGGTAAACTCGCCCATCAGAATAAGAGCAGCAATACCAATCTGATAGTCGGTCGAAAGATGGTCGTATGCGTGAATCGCAGGTGCGTGTGACTGGGTCTCTAGAAGTGGAATTGACGCGGCGGAGATCATACCCCATCGGGCATGCTTCAGTTCGGCCTCACGAAGCCGCGCGAACTCATAAGACGGAACCTGATACGAAAATCCGATTGGGTCAAACTTGCTTGAAAATGGCGCGGTTACACCAACACCATCAATAGAAGGAACCTGGTATCCAAAGGTCATTCCGGAAACAGAGGCTAGAAGAACGGTGAGAAACGACGAGGACATCATAATACACAAATATACAGCATCGTATTTAAACCACTTTCACATATATTTTTACCAAGACACCCCCTTAACACATCCATAAAATTTAGTTGATGAGGAAGCTGTTAAATATGTCTTGCTCTTTCTTCTTCTTCTGTTGTTCTGCTTTACGGAGTGTTTCTAGTGCTTGTCTCTCCTCCTCTGCGGAGATTTCATTATCGTTGTTCTTGTCCACCAGTTCGGCGATCTTTTGTAACCGAGCAGGCAGGACACAGAATCGACTGTTTTCGTTGAAAAGGTAGTCGGAGAGAACGATGAATGATGCGGTCATAAGTGTTGAGATTACAATATCATGTGTAGCCATAAAGACAATGGCAAATATAAGCAGTTCGCGTCCCAATCCATTGCGTAAAGCCTGCTCTTGGGTCTTCGTAAAGCCCAACTCTATATATCTTGAGCCAATGTTAATGAGAAGCATTGTTATACCCAATACAAATTTGCTGTTGTTTAGCGAGTTAAGTGAATTTTGAATACTACTTGGCATTTCGACACGTATTTTTGAGGATAATATGTCGGACATTTTCGATTGAACTAATGCGGTCTTTGACGGCATATTTAATAGTAAGTGAGAAAAATAAAATCTGAAAACTAAAGGCGATATACGCGGATATATCTTTTCGTGGTTGATTTAATACTGTCCATTTTCTCTTTCGCAAAACGACCGGCCTCGCGCTTACACTTTCGCATTGTTTGCATACCGCTTTTATACACTCGCGTCTTCTCTACGAAGCCTTCCATTTTCTCTCTTCCGTAAATAATCTCAACTAAAGTAACAATCAACAAACTCACTACACCAAAGACAAAGAGTCTCTTCGCAATGGACGACATATTAGATAGATAGATATATATTAATCTGGTGATTAAAATATATCTGTTTTTGAGGAAAATTATATTATTGCTCTCAAGATAATCTAGTACATTTTAGTGAATTCCTCATTAGAACATTTACCTTGTTGGAGTTTTCTCTCTTTATCAATGCGCTCATTACTACTCGTAATTCCTATATTAGAAAGCAACGATCCAATAAACGTTTCTTTTCCCTCGGCATCGACCTCTTCGGCATCATCGGCATCGGCATCATCGGCATCATCGGCATCGGCATCATCGGCATCGGCATCGGCATCAACCTCTTCCACATCAGCATCGGCATCGGCATCCGCTTCGGCATCGGCATCCGCATCCGCTTCGGCATCCGCTTCGGCATCCGCATCCGCTTCGGCATCAGCATCTTTACTCGCGTCATCATCCTCATCTTTTTCACCAGAACCACGAATAATATTCGATATATCGGAAACCTCGAACCCTTCGTAATTGTTCTCGAGAATAAGAACCATAGCCGTAGCCGCGATAATTCCATAAAGCTTATTATGCGAAGCAGCGCCGATCACAGCAATAATCATAAGTATCTTGCCCAAGATACTTCCGCTAAATTTTACTAAACTTCTGGGTCTTGTGTATACAATAAACGCAATAATAGGAAGCACAATGAACTCAATACCTTTCATCATATAACATAACAAGAGAGAATTATTCACTTTGTTTTGAAAATAATAATATCTCATTTTCTTATAGATATGTCGTTTCCTTTAGCATGGGCACCATTCGATAATGATGAAACCTCCCAAAATACAGATATAGAAAAAAAGAAATCTACTAAAAACAAAACCCTAAAGAAACACACCAAGCCAAATGTGGCGGCAATTATTGATAAAATCCACGCCAATTCTTCGGATGGCAGCAACGGAACCGAAGAGGGGATGGCTGATTTCACTCCGCCTCCTATGCCTAAATCAGCAGGCGAAGAGAGAATAGGAACTCGAAAACAAGGCGAACATCAAGATAATGATAATAGCCAAGTCCATCATCTCAATCTAGGCGGTCTTACGGGCAGTGGTGTTCTTACGGGCAGTGGTGTTCGCGATGAAGAACACGGTAGCAACGTCAACGCGTCTACTGAAATGGTCGGCGATGGTGCATTAACTCCGGAATCATTCGGCGACATCAAAAGCACTCAAGTAGAGGATTATTATCGCAAGAACGTGCCCTACTTCACCCAAATGAGCGAACAACCAATTACAAACCGTAATGAGTTGATGAAAAAAATGGACAAAATCCTCTATCTTTTGGAAGAGCAGCAAGATCACAAAACCGGACACGCAACCGAAGAGTTGATTCTTTACTCCTTTGTCGGTGTCTTCCTCATCTTCATTGTTGATTCTTTCGCGCGCGCGGGGAAATATGTTCGGTAATCAGCATAAGCATCAGCAATAGCATAAGCATCAGCATAAGCATAAGCATCAGCATAAGCATAAGCATCAGCATAAGCATCAGCATAAGCATAAGCATCAGCATAAGCATCAGCAATAGCATAAGCATCAGCAATAGCATAAGCATCAGCAAAACAAAAAACACTTATTCGCGGGAAACGCGTAAGAGACATAGTTATATAGGAAAAATGCTGATGGTGATTCGAGGAATGGTTTGCACCCGCGGTTGCCCATACATTTTGTGATTATATCATTTCCGCCTACACCATCAATGACAACCCTTGTTGCTTTCCACTCTTGGCAACAAGATGCTAGACCGATTGTAAACCCCGCGTAGTATATTTCGTCAAAATGGCACGCGGACATACTGCTGACGAGTTCAACCGCGCGTTCTCCGTCATAAATTGTCGCGGAATCGCGAAATACGTAGACCGCAATCAATGCTCCGCTCTCCATTATACCTCGTATGGAAATAATACCTGCCGAAAGCATATTGGAAATGTTGCTTACGTCCGGAACAACAACACAATCGTATGAATCTCGCTGCCTCTGCATGAAATCGACAAACAAACCAAGGCACTTTGGTGTCACCTCTAGCACAGTCATCGATGCGTGAGGGAGTTCCACGCGCCGTATGCTCGACACGTCGTATCCGCGCGTAGTGAATGTTGTCAGGGGAACGATCGCGGTCATTTCGCCTTCGCGCTTGAATAGGAAAGTTTTCACATCTTCATCTCGGCGTCGCAAATGATAATAAAGTGTTTGGATGGCTTTTGGTGCGACACCCTTCTTCCGCATTGCCGGATTGACACAAAGATTGTCAACGTAGTACAAAGGAAATGACCCCACTGATTTCAGTGTAATATGTAAAATGCGTGCCGTAATTACCGATAAAATATCTAGATTGGTATCGTTTCTCTCCGGGTTACTCCCACTCTTTTCCATTTTTTCACCTTCATTTTCTATTTTGGTTGTATCAATTGCCGGATCCCCATTGCCGCCCACGAGCAGGTTGGGTCGTCTATAAATACTTATGTACGAAGGATGATTGGAACCCTTCATGTATTGGATGATGTGTTTCTCTTCGGGGATATATTCTGCCTCATTGTTTCTTAAGTAATTCTTCCGGATAAATGAAGCAACGCGGGAGACGTCGTCTTCGGACATATCCAGGATTGATTCGGTCCGAATATTTATGAGATTCACATACTTATTTATTTTAGGAAGGTCTTGTTCAATCACTCGATTCGGTCGCAACCAATGTTGCAAATCGTATATATGGAAAACCGGTTGTGTGCTCCAAAAATGGAATTTAATCTTAATGAATGCCCTTAAGATTAAGTAAATCATGATAATAGATGCCGCAATATATAGTAGCATACTTCTGTTTAGAAACTATAATAAAAAGTTGAAGAAAGAACCTATAAACCATTAGTTCACGCACATCGAATAGAAGAGGCGAGTATGATAGTATCCCAACAACCCCGGTATCAGGGTCATCACCGCGTGTCGCCACAAGTGTTTCGGTGTTTTAGTGCTCGCAGACACCCAGAGAAGCGCAACGATGTTGATAACTAGAGTGACCAACGAAAAAATCATCAAGATGTAAAAGTAAACACAGTGGTTCTTGGCAAGTGGAGAGAAAAGGAGATCATTTATTTTTTCTAGGTTATCCATCTTATATAATACAATAACATTAAAAATACAATAACATTAAATAAATGTTGTGGTAATTATTACCTTAAAGTTTGGATCTTCATCACATATCACATGCCTTCCAACATGAATAGGTATATGGATGTCATACCAAGTATACATGCAAACAATTGCTTATTGGTATACTTCTCTCCAAATACAAAATGACCTACTATAAACAGAAGAATAAAATGGAACATATGCCAAACAATATTAACCATTCCCATTGAACCATAACCTAATAGTTTGTATGCGAAATATCCAGATATCGAATACAAAAGTATTCCAACTAAGAGGATTAGACTCTTGTTCTTGTCAAGAGAATATGATTTTTTAAAAAGGACTTGTGCCGATATCTCGAAAAACATCAAAATGATAACATAAATGAAAAAACTGGGGTCCAACATTATTCTGGATTCTGGATATATATTAACAATATTTTATTAACAATATTTTAATACTAACTAATCTAGTTCGGTTTTTCTAATATGTATATGTATTGGGTCGAGTATTGGCAGCGCATCATATCCGTCTGGCTGTGGAGAATAAATCCGGTATCCTTCGCGATGGAAAGCACGGCCTTTTGTGTAGGCATAAAGAGCCGGTGCTCGTTTTTCCGGACATCGCCAGTGTCTGTCCGTTTGAATTGCTCATTCATGGACGCCTCGTCCTTCTCAGGGTTATATTCAAAATTGGAGCGATAGTCGTACCCCTTGAACTTTACAACGGTCGAGGTAATCCGCTTCTTCGCGTAGCGTTGGGGAGATATAATGGAAAACGGGTCGCCAGCCGGTAGTATGGGGTCAAACTTGTCCCGATCCACCAGATGAAGCGCCAGGAAACCGCCGGGCGCCAGCCAGTCGTAACAATTTTTCAAGAAGGTCCGCTTGTCCTCAATGTAATAAATGGTGAAATACAGACACGTAATGTGGGTGAACGAACCCTGCGGGAAAAGCATGCTTTCCATCGCATCAGCAACTTTGTAATTGTTATCAGGGTAGGTCGATTTGGATTTCGCCACCATCGATGGGGATACATCGATGCCAACCGCATTGATCCCGTTCGACGCAAAGGCGTCCACGTGATGTCCAGTGCCGCTTCCAATATCGAGGATTTTGCTGTTCTTGCTCGGTTTCGTATGTTTCATGATTGCCCTTATTTCAAAGTCGTTCTTCACTTTGCAAAACACCAGTTTGTCGTAGATATTGCTATAGAAATCATCGTAAATACCATTTCCCGTTTTCACCATAAGTTTCTTGTTTGAAGAATCATCATTCTCAAACCCCTCGGCAGGTTCATAGACCCAATTGACCACAGTTATTGAGGCAATTACCAAGAGGAATGCGTAGAACACCTTTTCCCAAACGCTCAGTTTTTTAAAGAGACGCAATAGTTTGTTGGGGTTCGTATATTTCATATTGTATATGTAATATGGTGATATTTTTTGTGTGAAAATGTATTATATGTCAGACACCGAAATAAACGACAAACGTAATCCAAAAGAATTCAAAGGGATTACATTTTCTAAATTCCAAAAGGTGAAGGTGAAAAAGGAACTCATTGATTGTATTGCGTCGGGTAAACTGGAGGCGGCGTGTTATTGGGGTGCGGAATTTATATGTGCGGGACATTATTCCGACCTTTGGGAGTGCCTTATACTCTATGTTTCAAGATACATTCATTTAGGGAGTCCTAAACTGCCGATTTATCTCGCAAAACGTTTTGAGGACTTCAAAACCGTGTTGTCGAACGGATATCTCGACAATGAACTCAGAATGCGAAATAATCCGAAAATAAGAGAAATATTTGCCGAAATCATTGCCGTATTGTCTAATTCGCGCAAAAAACACGCCTTTGAACCGGTGAAACTCCCCAAAACGGGCGTGTTCGATATGACCCACATGGCGACGAAATTAAAAGCGCCCAACATCGGGTATGTGGACGGCACGTTTCGATCGGGGGATCCTAAAGAGCTCTTTGTTGCCGTGAATGAGTTTGCCTACCACATTTCCCGAGAATCCAAGAACGTGGTCTCTGCTTGCTACTGGGTCGAGTGGGCGCTCGAGTTCGAGGTGCTTTGCAAACGTCGCAAAGAGAAATGTCTTTGCGAACGGCGGACATTTGCGCCAGTATCAGAGAATTATCAGTTGGATATCATGTGGTTGATTTGGGAAGTCCTGCTGAAAGAAGTGGAGAAAAGTCGCAATAAAATAGCTTCAAAGGTCATGGAGGCGCTGCTCCAGATATTCTGTATCAAATATACGCCCGGTGTGAAGAAGCGAAGACGCTTCGTCATATATTTCGCGGTGGCACTCCTGTGTGAAAATGTCGACTATGCCGTCGACATCGTGCATAACAAATCATCAATCGACGCCATTGTCAAGAAGATTGACCTCGTATATCGCGACGTCAAGAAAAATGAAATTGCCCCCGCCACCAATTATCTCTTCAATGGTGTGGCCAAAAGCAGCATTGACAAAACAATCGAACGGATTGAAAAAATGAACTCCATTATCCCAGGCATCAACAAACAACAATGAAAGAGCATAAATGAAACAGCATAAATGAAACAGCATAAATGAAAGAGCATAAATGAAAGAGCATAAATGAAAGAGCATAAATGAAAGAGCATAAATGAAAGAGCATAATGTTAACAAATGGTGCAACACATATGGCCGAATCCGAACAAATGGTATTGGTATTGGATGGATAGCGAAGAAAGGAGTAAACATGAACTCAACTGTCTCCCTTATAAAATGAAAGATTGGATAGATACAGAGTCATTGGAGGGAATACGGAATGTAAGTATCTTTCTTTCAAGACACCCTATGGCAATTAAGTTTTTGACGGAGAACCCACATTTTATTTCGTGGGATTTTTTGTCACTAAACAACAACGCAATCCCTCTCATCGAAAAGAATCTAGACAAGGTAAATTGGAAGTTGCTTTCTCTGAATCCGAACGCGATTCATATTTTGGTTCAACACAAAGAGCGAATTGACTGGAACGCACTGTGCTTGAACCAGAATGCGGTGCATCTCTTAGAAGAAAACGTGGAGAGAATCAATTGGGAACTCTTGTCGAAAAATCCGCGCGCAATATACTTGTTGGCTAGGAACCAAGATAAAATAGATTGGCAGGTTCTCTCCGTCAACCCCGGCGCCGCCGAACTCTTGAAACAAAACATCGACAAAATCGATTGGGAAATGCTTTCATGCAATACTTCATGCGCCGACATTTGGAACGACCCAGCGCACCTGAATAAAATAGACTGGTTCTTTCTCTCCGATAATCCAGGCGCAATCGAAATTCTTGAGCGAAACCAGGATAAAATCGACTGGACTATGCTTTCTGGTAATTGTAATGCCATCCAACTGCTGGAAAAATACCCAGAGCGAATTTGTTGGAGCGAGCTCTCCGGGAACCCTGGTGCAGTTCATATTCTCGAGGCAAATCTCGACAAGATAGACTGGGGTAGGCTAAGCGATAACCCAAATGCCTCATCGCTCATTGATAAGCATCACGCGCGTCTCCAGTTACGAACGCTCATAAACAACCGTTGTATTTTCGAATTAGATTACTCGTCGCTCAAATCACGCATTGAACCCTTTGTGGAAGAACTCATGATGAAGTGCTTCCACCCAGACCGTCTCTGGTATTACCTTCAACAATATGGGTATGATATTGGGGATGATGATTATATGGAGGCCGAATGTATGGAGCCCGATTGTATGGAGCCCGATTGTATGGAGCCCGATTATTCGGTGGACGGACCCACACACAAACAATTGCCTTGAGAATACATCCAAAAATAATCTCGAACCCGACAATCATTGGCGCATACAATGAAGGTATTCAAATGCTTTTATGTCGTATTAGTTTCCGTTTTTCCTCAGTTTCTTTTCACGGCGTATCAGAGTGAGAATATCGCGTATAATGTAGTTCATTCTCTCGTCTTCCTCGAACAGTTCACCGGTTTGCATTGGCAGTAAGTGACGGTAAACACGAGAATAATGAGAATTATTCATCGCCTCTTTATGTGCGCATCCACGGCATTGCGGGCATTCTTGTTTGAGGAGTCTCCATATAATTACCGACTTCATGCCAGAAAGCATCAGGGAATAAACCCTGAAGTGCGGCGGTTTTCTGTACATGGGTTGTGCGTATTCTTTGATTAACACAAGTAAATCCGTTGGAAGATGCCCACCGAGACGCATATATTCAGTATTCATTACACCAACGCTCATCCAGATATTTATTTTGTAATCGTATTCTTAAACGACTACAAAATAATAGACAATAATGCGATAGAATTCATAAAATACTTTGCTCATTTCATTCATATGGAAAAAACCAGTCTTAGCGAAATAAAGAGTGACATTAAGTACAAGCGCGATTCTCTCCACCTGGCACACGAAGAACTGAAACGACAGGGAGATTTCTGGAACAAGATTATTATTTTCGTTAGTTTAGGGTCTTCACTATTCGAAAGCACCAAGATGAAAATGGGGTGGGAAGCACAATCTTTAGAGTTATTTCCAATTATCCTCTCTTCGCTTGTCGCAGCAATCTCTTCCCTCATCAAGTTCAAGAGATACAACGAGCAACAAGAGGTGCTCATTCAGTCGTGCACCGTCCTTACGAGCACCCTTGCTAAGGCGCGAAATAGCACGGAGGTGGACGACGCATTGCTGCGCGAATATCACGATGCCCTCGAACTCTTAGAGACGAGCCTCTACCCGGATGTCAGAAAGCGATTTTTGAGGGCATCGCAAAAGAACTTGGTCAGCATCATCAGCAACGAAGACGCTTATTTCGATCTCATTGAAAAGGCAAAGAGTGGGCAAGACATCTCGGCATATCGCAGCGATGGTTCAAGTAGCCATACCGAAGATAACATCAAACGGTTTCAGCGCGACGTTGAGAACGGTGCGACAGCACAAGAGGGCAGCGAAGACGGCGACAACAATAATAAAGACAAAACAGTGGACAATGCGGAACCAGCGGAACCCAAAGAACCTGCCAGCAATGTAGATACTTCGCCGCCTGCTACGGAGGCGCAGCTAGAAACGAACGAACAACTGGGTGGAAATGCGGAACCGGCAAATCCTGCTGAACCACCGA
>Ga0209630_10001261_pt1 | contig 27540 bp, 29 predicted proteins | sample COG_01_FD_184745 | JGI IMG/M metagenome (GOLD analysis project Ga0209630, IMG submission 184745) | Pelagic Microbial community sample from North Sea - COGITO 998_met_01 (SPAdes) (version 2) | ecosystem: Environmental > Aquatic > Marine > Neritic zone/Coastal water | place: Helgoland, sampling... | reverse complement strand
ACCAATCTTCCTGCACGCATATATGCAGGAGAGGGTGTTGCACAGATGATTTTCTTTGAGTCAGATGAAGATTGTGAGACTAGTTATAAAGACAGAGGTGGAAAGTATCAAGGTCAAGTTGGAGTTACTTTACCCAAGACTTAGTATCTTCTGTAATTTAAGCTTCTCTGTACTTGATTCTTTTTTATCAATAACTTCTAGTATCAAATAACCTAACTCTGGAACCAAATAATATTCAGTAACTCTTGAATCTTGATCTCTAACTCTCTCTATAATTATTGAGTCATAAGTTTTATTATTAAATTCATACTGATCCTTTCTTGAAAATTTGTATGTATTTATCTCTATTTCACCATCTTTAATATCTTGAAGTGCTATCTCAAAAGGACTGTAATTATTTAAATCAACCATCTTTTTAACATTTATTCGCATTTGTATTTGAGCATTTAATGGATCTAGAATATTTAAATCTTGTTTATGAGCAATTTCCCATTTATTTTCACCAGAAGATTCAATAACTCCATTACCTTTTCCATATTTAATTAAATAATTTCTTCTGATCAAAAGGGCTTTAATAGTAACTAAATATTTTTCTGAAAAAACTTGATCATTTATGACATCAAAAGTTGATTCAAAAAATAATTTAACAATCTTTGTTTTAGCATTAAAAGTAATAGAAGCTTTATTATTATTTGTTTTGAGTTCTCTTATACCTGTAACCGAAAACTTATCAGTTTCAAAAAGGTATTCTGCTTTATAATCCTGAACTTCATTGGCTTTTAATAATAATGGAAAGGCCAAGAATGGTATTAAGAATTTTTTATATCTCATAGTTTTCATATATAACTTTTTTGTTTGCCGCTACATTTACTATTTTAATTTCTTCAGAGGCTATCATACTTATAACCTTTGGAAAGATCTTGTGCTCTATCTTATGGATTCTTTCAATTAGATCTTCAAGCTGTTGATTCTTATGAACTACTATCTTTGATTGCGCAATTATTGGCCCACCATCAAGCTCTTCTGAGACCGAATGAATTGTAACACCATGTTCTGCATCATTGTTCGCTATAACCTGCTCATGAGTTTTAAGGCCAGGATACTTAGGTAATAATGAAGGGTGTATATTAATCATTTTATTTTTAAAAGCAGAAGTCATAATTGGCGACAATATTCTCATAAAGCCAGCTAAAACTATGAGATCCGGTTGGTAAGATCTTATAGATGTTACTAATTCTTGATCAAATTCTTCTCTAGTACCAAAGTTATTATGGTTAATTACCTCTGAAGGGATATTATTCTTTTTTGCTCTTTCTAAGCCAAATACATTTGCTTTATTACTAATGACACCAACAACATTACCCCCGATCATTCCTGATTTACATGCATCGATAATAGCCTGAAGATTTGATCCATTTCCAGATATTAATACTATAATTTTAAACACAATTATAAATATGTAACTGAGTTTCCTGAATCTCTACCATGAACGTTCCCAAGATGAAAAGCTTCATATCCCTGACTTTTTATATTTTCAATAGCCTGTTCCTTTATGGATTGATCAACAATTAATGTCATACCAACCCCACAATTAAATATTCTGTACATGTCATCATTAGAAATATCTCCTTGTTCTTGTAACCACTGAAATACCTTAGGAAAAATCCAGGAGTCTTTAAAAATATCTAAGCTCAATCCATCTGGAAGAATTCTTGGAATATTCTCAGTAATGCCTCCACCAGTTATGTGTGCCATACCATTAATTTTTATTTTTTTGAGAAGTTGATTAATAAGTTTCGGATATAGATGAGTTGGCTTGAGAACTAAATCAATCATTGCAGCAATTTCATTTTGAGGTGCTGATGATTCAGAAAGAATCTTTCTTATCAATGAGTAACCATTAGAATGTGGACCACTTGACTCTATTCCAATAATTGCATCACCACTTGAAATAGCCGAGCCATTAATTATTTTTTGTTCATCAACAATTCCAACTGAAAAACCTGCAAGGTCAAAATTTTTACCTATATAGTGACCTGGCATTTCAGCAGTTTCACCACCTAAAAGTGCACACCCACTACTTTTACATGCAGCAGCAATACTTTTAATTATTAAAGCTGCTTGGTCAACATCTAGAGCAGAAGTTGCAAAGTAATCTAAAAAAAATAAAGGTTGAGCGCCGCATGTAATTAGATCATTTACACACATAGCAACTAAGTCTTGCCCAACAGTTTCTAATTTATTATTTTCTTGAGCTAATGCTACTTTAGTCCCAACACCATCAGTACAAGCAACTAGAGTGGGGTTATTAACCGAACCATCTAATTTAAACATTCCAGCAAATCCACCAATGTTTCCAAGTACATTGGGTCCTTGTGTTTTGCCAACATCAGCTTTTATTTTATCAACAAGAGTATTACCAGCTTCAATATCAACTCCAGCTAATTTATAAGGATCATTGTTCTTAATTTCTTTTGTCATTTAAAATACCTGTGTGAAGAAAATTAGCAACCAATTATTTCAATTTATTATTACCTTTGTAATTATCTTTTCTAATTACTCCTATGGGAAGGAATTTCAGAAACTTTTTGAAATAACTATGCCAATGAACCAGGTTTCAAATATAGATGTAGCAATCGGTAAATCATTCAATGATCTTATTTTTAGACTAACAGGTAGCAACAATCCAACCAATATAAAAAAAATTGCACCATCCCTGAAGATAAAGAAAGATTTCTTAATAAGCTATGAGCCAATTAATATTAATGACCAACCTTATTTAATAACAAAATTTGATAAAGACAGTTTGATAGAAAAACTAGAATCTTTACAAATAGCCATTATTGGCTACAACAGACCTACAATAATGGTATTAATGAAAATAGAGGATGGCAATAAGCCTCCTTATTTTTTAAACACCTCTTCAAATAGTCCCCTTGATAATAAAATTAAAATTATTTTAGAAGAGGTTTCTAATCAAAGAGGCATTTTCTTTGAATTGCCGGTATTTGATTTAGAGGATATTAATCAATTAAAAACTTTAACAATTCTTGATTCTGAAAAGGAAATTATATTGTCTAACTATGAATATGATTTTGCACTAGACCTTAACCTCTCTCAATCTAGTATTAATCAATGGATTATTTTGGGTGATTATAAGTCTAAGAACAAATTATCTTTAAAATTAACCCTTGAAAATCTCAAGACATCTGTAAATTCTCTAACAGATAAATACTTATCTAATTTTATAATATCTGATAGCAAGACCTCCATAGAGGTTATAGCTAATAATATTTTTTCCTACAATGATTTGATTACATTACAAGATTCAATGCAGCGTTTAATATCTATCAAGACCAGTAAAATCGAGAGTTATGTTGATAATTCAATAACTTATTCATTAATAATAAATGGAGATATCAATTCTTTTAAAAAAGAAATTCGAGCAAATCCCAATCTTCAATTGATTGAAAGTAATGACAATGTTATTTTTGGTTTAATAACAAATTAATTATGAATCAGTACTTTATATTTATTCCAAATTTCCTTTCTATAATCAGAATTGGTCTTATTTATCCGATTTTAAATTCAGTTTATCTCGGTGAATACCTGATAGGCCTTATATATTTTATTTTTGCCTCTCTAACTGATGCTTTAGATGGATTTCTTGCTAGAAAGATGAATTGGTATACAGAGCTTGGTAAAATATTAGATCCTGTAGCTGATAAAATGTTAGTCATTGGAACCATATTTGTTTTATGGGCTAATAACTTTATACCTCTCTATGTTTTTACAATTTTGATTGGAAGAGATGTGCTTATCTTATTGGGTGCTGTTTTACATATGAGCTTGATTACAAGTAATGCTCCAAGCCCAAATGTTCTGGGTAAAATTACTACAGGCTCTCAAATTGTTTATATTGCTCAGTTATTAATTATTCAGGCTATGAATTTTGATTTGCATTATATTTGGCTGGATTGGCTAGTTGTTTTTATTACAGCATTAAGTTTGTTGGTATATGCATTTAATTGGTTTCAGTCCATAAAAGGACATCATGAGCAAACCTAAACAACTAATTTTTCCTTTTGGTATTAATAAAAAATCTTCTATTAAGAAATTTTTTGTCCCACAAGGTTGCGATAACTTAATTGCTGCAATTAAAGACAATAGGGCAGGTGATATTTTTCTATCTGGTAAGAGGGGTGTTGGTAAATCCTATCTTCTTCAAGCAGCATGTAATGACCTTAGCTCACCCTCTTTTAATACAACTTATATCCCATTATCTGAGGCCGTAAAGCTCCGACCAGAGCTGCTAGGCGGCCTTGAATCCTTAGATTTGATATGCATAGATGATTTACATACTGTTGCTGCTAATAAGGAGTGGGAAATTGCCTGTTTTAATCTTATCAACCATTGCAATGAAACGGGTTGTAGATTAATTTTTAGTTGCTTAGAGAATGAAGAAAATTTTTTTCCAGATTTACTATCCAGAATAAAAAAGATGACTAATTACGTTCTTAGTCCCGTGCAAGATAAAGAGCTTGATGCAGCAATTAAAGCAATCACCTGTGATCTCAGAATCCCTATCGAAGAAAAGGAAATTAATTATTTATTAAAAACTTACACTAGAGATTTAGCAGTTTTAATAGAATTAATAAAGAAGATAGATAATCATTCAATGGGATCGAAAAGAAAAATCACGATCCCATTGATAAAAGAATTACTTTAAAGCCTTTTTAGTAAAAGAGTAACTTAACTAGACTTAAGATAACAGTTATTTCTATCGTTTTACCTGACTAAGTGCTGCACCTAATGCAACACCCACCGCGATCCATACTGGCTCATTTGTGGCAGCAAAAATCGCTGCTCCTATCGCGGTCCCGATACCTACCATTGAGCCTACAAATTTTTTTTGTCATTCATTTTATATCCTTTTTTAAACTAGTTATTTTTATCAGTAAATTCACACTCACTACAATATGAAATTGGAGTAAATTTACCATCTTGATCAATCAGTTGATCAAATGCATTCAGCTCTTTGAGAACAAGTTGCCTAGTATTACTAAAAGGCAATTTGATATTTGCATTTTTTGATATCTCAAAAAATATTTCCCAAGGCTCAAGATCACGTTTGTAATATTTTACTTTATAACTATCTAGCTCATTAGATTCAGCAACATGAGCTATCACATCATTAAGTGTTCCAAGTTTGTCGACCAGACCTAATTCTAAGGCTTTATTTCCAGCCCAAATTCTTCCTCCAGCAATTTTTAGCACCTCTTCATATTCCATATCTCTATTATTTGCTACAACAGATACAAAGTTTTCATAGATTCCATCAACATTAGATTGAAATAAATCTTTCATATAATCAGGCATAGGCTCAGAAGGATCCCATTCACCCATTTTTGTAGAACTTACACCATCAACATTTATTCCCGCCCAATCCAAAGCTCTTCCTAATGTAGGAACTATTGAATAGACACCAATTGAGCCCGTAAGCGTATTTTCTTCTGCCCAGATTTCAGTTGAGTTTGTTGTAACCCAAACGCCGCCTGATGCAGCAACATTTCCCATAGAGGTGTAAACCTTTCTGTCCGTTGATTTAAAGTCATCTAAAGCATTTAATATTAGTTCAGACGCATATACATCTCCACCACCACTATTTACCCTTAATATAAGAGCCTTTACATTTTTATCATTCTTAGCTTTATTGATTTTATCTACAATAGAATCTGATCCAGCAGTACCTTGCGATTCCTGCCCAGTCATAATGACGCCTTCAACATTTATAATTGCAATAATATCTTTTGCTTCGTCATCAAAACTTGAATCTAATGTAGATAAATATTCACCATATGAGACTCCTTCAGGCCATTTATCTTTATCTTTATCCTCACTCCCAAACTCTGCAATCATATAATCTCTTATTTCTTCATGCTTCATAAGCCCATCAACTAATCCAAGATTTAGAGCAACTCTTGGCATATCACCTTTTTCATCTTTAGCTAAAATATCAAAATTATCTCCATAAGATTGTATTGTTCCTGGTTCAAGAGTTCTTCCAGCTTCCATTTTTTGTTTGTATGTATTCCATAATGGATTAGCAAAAGCATTCCATGCTATTTTGTCATTTTCTGACATGCTATTCCTTGTATAAGGCTCAGGACCGGATTTAAAGTCTCCTGCAGTAAATATCTCATAGTCGATCTTTACATTATTATAAAATTCTTGCATATACTCTCGTTTTCTTGAAAAACCTGAAGGCATAATACCGTTATAGCTATTTGTATTCAGATATAACTCTGTAGCTTGAGAAGCTACCAAATAATCACTAGTAACCAAGCCATCCGTATAAGCAATTACCCTTATATCATTATCAACTATATTTTTTACAGCATCTGCTATGGCAAGAGAAAAAACCTGACCACCCATAGATAAGTTATCAACATCAAGATACACAGCTTTTAAATTCGTATCATTTGCCACTGCATCTAATACTTTTAAGACATCTCTTATTGCATAGACATTAGGTTGACTGTCTCCAGCTAGAATTGCAGTCACTGGATCAGGTGGACCACTTTGAGGTTGATCGACTACAACACCAGAAAGCTCAAGATATAAGATCTTGTCTTTTGTATCTATTTCATCATCAGCAGTAAAAGATCCAGCTATACCACCTAAAATGGCAAAAGTAACAAACAACAAAAAGGATAGCGTAACAACCGCAACAAATACCCTTCTTGCTTTATTTAAATAATTCTCTATCCACAAAAATATACTTTTCATCTTTACTCCTATAAAACTAAATTAAAAAACTTATTCCAATTGCCATTTCTAAACAATTAACTATGCATATATCTAAATATGGCCATATTTTAAATAAAATTAAAGCAACACCACTGATAAGTATCACCGAGCCAATAAAAAAACTAATTAACATTTACATTCACCTCTATTCAAAAAAAATATCTTCAATTTTAGAATTAAAAAACTTTGCTATCTTCATAGCTAAGGGTAGAGAAGGATCAAATTTACCATTTTCAATGGAATTAATGGTTTGGCGACTTACATTTAGTTTGGAACCAAAAGCATCCTGACTTAAATTAATATCTTCTCTAAGTTTTTTAACATTATTCTGCATCTTATTCATATTTCATCATTAATATCTATTACATACATTTCTTTATAAGTTTTTCTAGCACCTATACTAATGCCAATGCTATAAAGTAAAAAGTACTCAAAAAAAACAAAATCAAATCCCATAAAGACCTCAAGCGGCCATGCAACTAAAAAACCTGTAATCCAGAAAAAGTTAATACCATAAAGGGTTGCTTTAATATTAAAATCTAAAAAACCCTCATCTTGGCGTTTCATAAAATCAGTAATTAGTTTTCCGCCTGCAAGAAAGCCTACTATTGCCATAGGGTAGAGGTAGCTGTATATCCATGACATTTCATCAGACTGCCCAGTAAGCCTTTCGCCCCAAATCCCCCCAAGGATAAAACCGGATAGCGCTGATGCTAGCGTCATAAGAACTAAACCACCACCATATGCTTTTTTATCTTCAGCATTTAATGAAGACCATTTTATATTCATTCCGCCCCAATTCACTTCTGCCATATCTAAAACCTTTTATATAATGTTGGATAATTATATGTAAAGTAAACTTTACATGTCAAGGATACTTTACATCTATTTATCATTTCTAATTGTTCTTGGTCCATACATTGCGTGAATAAATAAAATAATTATTAGTAGAATTTCAAATGTATCCAGCAAAAGACCACCAATTCCAAAAACTCTTATGGAAGCAAGTAAAAAATATATCAATAAAATAAAGCAAAAACTTTGATAAGCTTTAATGGACTTCTTAATTAAGAATGGTACAAATGCCAAAAGAGGCAAAGACCAAATAATAAATATTGGATAATTGATTCTGCCGGTAAAAACTATAAATAACTTAACGATAATTAATAAAAACAGAAGCCCTAATGTTACCTGCGTAAAAGTTTTAATTTTAAGCATTTAGTTTTTCAATAATTTGAGCCATCCTAGTCCCAGTTCTAAAGGCTACTTTATATTCATCGGGCGTCAAGGTTGAACTTGAATTATAACTTTCAACATGAGAAGGGCCATAAGGTGTTCCTCCAGCTTGAGTCTTATTAAGCTCCTCAATCGAATAAGGCGAACCTACTATGATCATTCCCTGATGAAGCTGATAGGTTAATAAATTCATTAATGTGACCTCTTGGCCGCCATGCATAGAACCAGTTGAAGTAAAAGCACAACCAGGGATGTTCTCTAGAGCATTGGTTGCCCACAAATCTCCCGTTGAGTCTAAAAAGTATTTCATGGGTGCTGCCATAGAACCAAATCTAGTTGGCGATCCTAAGGCAAGGCCAGAGCAATTTAGAAGATCTTCTTTAGAGCAATAAATTTCTCCTTCTTTTGGAACAACAGGATCAGTGAGCTCAGAATTAGGAGATACTTTTGGTACAGTTCTTATTTTTACTTCAAGCCCAAATTCTTCAGCTCCATCGGCGAGAGCATGAGCTAAATTTTTAACTGCACCGCTAGCAGAATAAAAGAGTATTAATAAATATTTTTCGGTCATTTTTTGCTTCTTTGTAATATTATAGGCACATGAAAAATAAAATTATATCGTTATTCTGTCTCTTTTTTATAATTAGCTGTCAAAAGCCTGATATAGATTTACATAATTCAAAAGATATGTTTTCTGAAAACCTAAAAGGGCAGTGGGTAATGATAAATTATTGGGCTGATTGGTGTCCCCCATGCTTAAAAGAAATGCCAGAATTAGTTTCCTTTGCTTCTGCAAATAAAGATGTTCAAGTCTTCGCATTTAATTTTGACCAACTGGACGGAGAAGATTTAGATTATGAAATTAATAAATTTGGTGTAGATATTCCATCAATTTTGACTCATCCAAGAGATATATGGGGCATTGAATCACCTGCAACTCTTCCAGCTACATATTTTATAAATCCTGATGGAGAAATCGTACAAAGTTTATTTAGGCCACAAACTCAAGAATCATTAGAGGATATCTTGGGAAGCCTTAAAGAGATTTTGTAAAAAATTATCTTTAAGTAAAGCCTCAGGATTAATTTTTTCTTTATTAAGATAAACAGTCCAATGAAGATGTGGCCCAGTCACTCTTCCTGTTTCGCCAACTGTTCCAATCAATTCACCCTGTTGGATCATCTCATTTTCTTTTACTATCGATGAATCCAGGTGACTATAGGAAGATATTAAACCAAAACCATGATCTAAAATTATGGTATTGCCTGTATAAAAGAAATTACCAGTGAGTATTACTCTACCTTTTAATGGCGCTGAAACTGCAACTCCAAGATTTGCCGCTATGTCTAATGCAAGATGGGGAGATCTTGGTTTTTCATTTATATATCTTTTTTTTCCATATCTACTGGAAATAATTCCTATGACTGGATTTTTGAAGTTAAAAGATGGGCTTATTGTTTTGTCATAGCTTTGAAGTGCAGCCCTAATTAATAAAGCTTCTGCATTTGCTCTTTCTCTATCCTTTTGATTAAGATCTACTTTCGAGAGGTCTTTTATAGTTATTCTTGATTCTCCAAAATTCTTATACCTAACCTCAACATCAATATCTCCAATTTTTTTTATAGATGTTTGGTATACATAAGGCAAGCCTAATATTAAATACTCAGATTGATTATATTTATAACTTAAAGCATCTACTTCTCCTTCATCAGTCATCACAGCTATAACATCTCCAGAAGTTCCTGAGATTTCATTTGCATTTAATTGGTATGAAAAGAGTACTAAAATTACTAATAATGCATATTTATTTATCATGCTTAATACTCGCTATTTCTGATTCAAAACTACCTGAGCTTAGTCTAGTTGTGACAATCTCACCTTTATTAATTTCTTGAGAATTTTTAATAGCTTGCCCAGAAGAATTTTGAACTATCGCATAACCTCTATCCAATACAGCCAATGGACTGAATGCATGCAAATTAGAGTTCATTTTCTCAAGAGAATTTAACTTATTTTGCACAACATATGAAAAACTTTTTATCATGTTTTTAGATAATAAATCTATATCTTTTAAAAGCTCTTTGATAATTTTAAATGGATTTTTTTCAGTCAATGATTGGCTTAATAATGCTAAGCTTTGATTGGAGTGCAAGAATTTTTTTTCTAACGACTGTTTTAATCTAAGTTCAATATTGTCTAGCTTTTGTTTCTGCTCATTTAAAATTACCTGAGGGCTTTTTAGATTCGATTCAAGGAGATCTAATTTTTGTCTATTAATTTGGAGAATATCTGCAAATCCATTTATTAAACCTAATTCGATTTCATGCAACCTATCATTTAATTGAAACTGGAATTCAGTTATCAGCTCGGCAGCAGCTGTTGGTGTTGGAGCTCTCATGTCTGCAACAAAATCCGCAATTGTAAAATCAATTTCATGACCAACGCCTGAGATAATAGGTAATGGGAAATCATAAATTTCTCGAGCAAGATCTTCATTATTAAATGCCCATAAATCTTCAATAGAACCTCCGCCTCTTACTATAAGCACTGTATCAATTGGACTGGAAGCAGTGTCGTTGTAAAGCAAGATTAAATCTAAGGCTTTTATGATTACTTGAGGAGCTGTATCACCTTGAACCATCGCTGGCGATAAAGTAACTTGGCTTGAAGGGGCCCTTCTTTTTATTGTTGAAATAACGTCTTGTAAAGCAGCAGTGGATTCTGATGTAATAACCCCAATATGTTTGGCCGGGAAGGGTATATCTTTTTTCTTTACTGGATTAAATAAACCTTCTTTATCTAATTTCTGTTTTAGCTCCTCGAATTGTTGCATTAAATTGCCAACACCAGCAGGCTGCATTTGACGAACTATTAATTGATAATCTCCTCTTGCAGCATAGAGACTTACTTGTCCTTTAAGAACACATTGATCACCATCCTTAGGGGTAAAATTCATGCGCATTTTTTGATTTTTAAACATAGCACATCGAATAGAGCCTTCAGCATCTTTTAATGTGAAATAGATATGTCCAGAGCTAGGTTGGGCAAGATTAGAAATCTCACCGAGAACAGATACAGAGCTAAAGTTATTTTCTAAAATTGCCTTGGCTAATCTATTTAACTCTCCCACAGAGATTATTTCTTTATTCTGATCTAGAATGTCATTCATAACAGAAGTATAGCTTTATGACCGAAAATTTACATCGAGCAAATAATTTTATTTTACTAGCTGGCGGTGCTGCGCTTATTGGCTTTGCTCCAATTTTTGTCAGATGGAGTGAAATGTCACCATCTTGGATTCTTTTTTACAGAATGCTATTAACACTCCCAATGTTATTGTTAATAAATCTATACTTAAATAAATCTGTGAAGTTTAAAGTTAGATCTAATAAGACAATTTTCATAGCTTTCATTGCAGCTTTTGCCTTTACTATAGATTTAACTTTATGGCATTGGAGTATGACTATGACCTCAATCTCCAACTCAACAATTATTGTTAATTCAGCCCCAATCTTTGTAGCATTAATATATTTTATCTTTTTCAAAGAAAGCTTAAATAGGCAATTTTTTATATCTTTAGGAGTTACCTATCTTGGAGTAGTGGGTTTAATATTGTCTGCTGATAGCTACACATCAGGCAATCTTTTTGGGGATTCTCTAAGCTTAATTGCAGCATTTTTTTATGCAACTTATTTAGTTTTTATCTCAAGGCTTGGAGAAGAAGATGCTCTTAGTATCATTTTTTATACCAGTTTATTTTGTTGTATATTTTCTTTGCCTGTAGCGTTAATAGAATCACCACAAATACTTCCACCATCTATAGATGAGTGGATCAATCTATTTCTGCTTGCCCTTTTATGCCAAGTTGGTGGCCAGTATATGATTACTTACAGTATTGCTAGAATTTCTCCCTCAGTTGGGTCTATTGGATTGTTATTACAACCCGTAACTGCAACGATCTGCGCAGCTTATATTTTTGCTGAATTAATTAACATTACACAAATGCTTTTCATCTGCTTAGCTTTACTTGGAATATATTTAGCTAGACTTAATGTAGCTAAGTTATAGCAAATAGATGATTTAATTTATTTAAATTATTCTTATAAAATAGTATATTATGCGGCTCATAAGTAATTAGTGCTTATGAATTGGTAATTTTAGATTACAGCTTAGGGTGATTAGCTCAGTTTGGTAGAGCATCTCGTTTACACCGAGAGGGTCGGCAGTTCGAACCTGTCATCACCCACCATTTAATAAGCTTGTAACTTATTGGTTGCACTTTTATCTTAACAAGATATTATTCAATCAAATACCTAAGTGGTCTGGTAGTTAAACGGTTATAATCTCGCCCTGTCACGGCGATGTTCGGGGTTCGATTCCCCGTCAGACCGCCACTTAATTATGAATGAAGCAGTAATAGTACTTTTAACACTTTCTTACTCTCTTATCTTAGGGATAATAGTCGCTCAGGTTGTCCTTACAGCTCCTGTAGTCTTTAAAGTTTTAGATAATGATAATGCATCTAAGTTCCTTCGAGCCATATTTCCAAGATACTACTTATTACTCTTTTTAATATGTCTTGTTGCATCTTTGATTTCATACTTATGGTTCTCAGTTTTAGATACATGGATTGCTCTAACGGCATCCATGCTTGCATTTATTGGTTTTATAATTATCCCTGTGACAAATAGTGCAAGAGATAGAGGTTGGAACAAACTCTTTAAAATACTTCACAATATAAGTGTTCTAAATACGATTATTCTTTTTATTATTGCAGTTGCTCAATTGGTTAGAATTTCTTAGCAATTGTATTTATTTGCAGATTACTTGAATTTCATGAATTAGACCCAAAAAATGGGACTAAGGAGATATAAATATGGCACGTACTAAAACGAAAGTATTTCAAACTGAAACTAAACAGCTTCTAAAGCTAATGATTCATTCTTTATATTCAAATAAAGAAATCTTTATTAGGGAACTTGTTTCTAACGCATCAGATGCATTAGATAAATTAAGATTTAGTGCTTTAGCGGATGACAGTTTGCTAGAAGATAAATCTGATTTAGTAGTTTCCGTCAATGTAATTCCTGCTGAAAACAAAATCGTCATTTCTGATAATGGTATTGGAATGAGTGAAACTGAGGTCATTGAGAATATAGGAACCATTGCAAGATCAGGTACCGCATCATTTTTAGGCAATCTGACTGGTGATAAGAAAAAAGATTCCAATCTTATTGGTCAGTTTGGAGTAGGTTTTTATTCTGTATTTATGGTTGCTGATAAGGTTGAGGTTTTAACTAGACCTGCTAGCAGCTCTTCAAATGAAGCCACCTTGTGGACTAGTTCTGGTGAGGAGAACTACCAGCTTAAGACTTCAGAAAAAGAATCAAGAGGAACTGACATTACAATTTTCTTAAATGAAGAAAACAAAGAATTTGCTGATAAATCTAGAGTTAAGTTTTTATTAGAAAAGTATTCGCAGTATATTAATTTCCCTTTAAATTTAAGTGAAGAGAGTGGTGAAAGCGAAAGAGTAAATGAATCAGAGGCTTTATGGCTTAAACCAAAATCAAAGATTTCAGATGCTGAATATTCTGACTTTTATAAGTTTATTTCCTATGATCAGAATGACCCCTTGTTATGGATACATAATAAAGTTGAAGGTAATAACGAATATACGAACCTTTTGTATATTCCAAAAAATCCTCCATTTGATCTTTGGAATAGAGAATCACCAAGAGGGGTAAAACTCTATATTCAACGTGTTTTTATAATGGATGATGCAACTAATTTTCTGCCACTTTATTTGAGGTTTGTTAGAGGTATCATTGATACTAGTGACTTACCACTAAATGTTTCTAGAGAAATTTTACAAGAACATCATTTGGTAGACACTATTAAAAAGTCAGTAACTAAAAAAGTTCTAGACGCTTTAGTCAAGATGAAAAAGAAATCCCTAGATTCTTATAAAGAGTTTTGGAAAGAATATGGCCTTGTAATCAAAGAGGGTCCAGCTGAAGATTTTGAAAATAGAGAATTACTTGCAAGTTTAATGCTATTTGCATCATCTGTTAATGAAGAGAATGATGTAAGCCAAACACTTGATGATTATTTATTAAGGATGCCTGAATCTCAAGATAAAATTTATTACTGTGTTGCTGATACATTTGAAGCAGCTATAAATTCTCCCCATATTGAGGGTCATAAAGCTAATAACACTGAAGTATTAATGCTCACGGATAGAATTGATGAATGGTTAATGTCTAGCTTGATGGAATATAAAGGCAAAGAGTTGGTAAATGTTGCAAAAGATGATATTCAAGATAGCGAGAAGCCAAAGGTTTCTGAAAGTGATCAAGATGTAGTTGCCAAGATAAAAAAACATCTTTCAGACAGAGTCTCTGATGTTGTGGTAAGCAGTCGTTTGGTTAATTCAGCTACGTGCTTGCTCTTACCTAAAAATGAACCTGGAGCACAATTAAGAAAAATACTTGAAGCTGCAGGACAAAATCTAGGTGAATCTAATCCAATTTTTGAAATAAATCTCAAACATAAGCTTTTAAAAAGACTAACTACCTTAAAAGGGAAGCAATTCTCATCTTTCGTAGATTTCTTATATGATTATGCTGTTATAGCTGAAGGGGGCTCGCCTAAAGATCCGGCGAAATACCTTAGACAGCTAGATAAGTATCTCTCATAGGACTTACCATGCAAAATAAAGTAGCAGTTCTAGGTGGGGGGAGCTTTGGAACCGTTCTTGCAAATATTGCAGCCTCTAACGGTAATGAAGTTACTTTATGGGTAAGAGATGCAGATCAAGCTCTTAGAATTAATTCTGAAGGGGCTAATTCTTCGTATCATCCCGAACTCCAACTTTCAAATAATATAACCGCATCCGAGGATCTTAATGAAGTTATTTTTAATGCTAAGTTAATCTTAATTGCAACACCAAGCATAATATTTGAAACTATTGTAAAAAGAATAGCTCCATTGATAGATTCCAATATTGCTGTAATTTCATGTACTAAAGGTATAAGACATAATCCCTTTAAAACTATGAGCAATATTATCGAAGATAATCTTTCTTTTAAGAATGTAAGCGTAGGTGTGCTAAGTGGACCTAATTTAGCCAGAGAAATAGCTGATAACAAAATTGCAGGTACAGTTATTGCAAGCAAAAACCAATCTCTTATAGATCAAACTAAGTTAATACTGTCCTCTGATACATTCAAAATATACTCAAGTTCAGACATTAATGGAATTGAATTGGCAGGAGCTTTAAAAAATATCTACGCAATTATTTGTGGTTTAGCTAGCTCTCTTGAAGTTGGTGAAAATGCAAATGGTTTAATTCTTACAAGAAGCATGGCAGAGATGAGTAGATTTGCAGTTGCCAAAGGAGCTGATCCAATCACTTTCTTGGGTTTAGCCGGAATGGGAGATCTATTAGCTACTTGTACATCAACCTTATCTAGAAATTTTCAATTAGGCGCCTTTTTAGGAAAAGGTCATAATTTATCTGATGCTAAAGATAAAGTTGGACAAGTTGCCGAGGGTATCAGAACATTAGAAGTAGCTCATGAAGAGGCGGGCACTCACAATATCAATATGCCATTAATGGAATCTTTGTATAAAATTATTTATCAAAATAAGAAACCTGAAAGCTTATTAGATGATTTGATTAATCATCCGCATGAAATTGATGTAGAATTTACACAAAGAGGAAATTAGATTATGGAAAATTTTAACAGAGAAGAGGTTAAAGAAGAGGTTTTAAAAGTAGGAAAGTGGAAACGCTTTTTCTTTATGACAGTTTATGCATTTGCAATTCAATTTGCCCTAAATATAGCTTTAGTCATAGCTTTCATTCAGTTCTTATTTTTCTTATTTACTTCCAAAATAAACGAAGCATTATTTAATTTTAATAAACAGATATTCTTATTTTTTGATGACACATTAAGTTTCTTGCTTTTTCAAACAGAAGAAATGCCGTTTCCTTTTAAAAAATCCTCAAACGAAGATGATGACATGAATGCACCTGAAATAGTTGAAGGTGAGGCAGATGTAATTCAAGAAGATGAGTCGGAGGAGGCTTTCAATGACTCAGAAGATAAGCCTGCAGATAGCGAAGAGGAAAAAGAAGAAGATCCTAAGTCTTAACTCTTTGAGCTGATTGTAAAGTCTGAAGTATCAATGTATTTATTGTCATAGGTCCAACTCCCCCTGGAACAGGAGTATAGGCAGAGGCTTTCAATTCAATATTCTCTAAATCAATATCCCCACATTTTTCTGGATGATATCCAGCATCTACAACTACTGCATCTTTTTTAATCCATTCATGTTTAATAAATCTTGGTATTCCAACAGCGCCAACTAAAATATCTGCTTGTTTTATTATATCTTCAATATTTTGTGTTCTTGAATGACAAATAGTAACAGTAGCATTTTTGTTTAAAAGCATCATAGCCATTGGCTTACCAAGGATTGGGCTTCTTCCAACTACAACAGCATTTTTACCTTGAATCTCAATTTGATAATGTTCAAGTAGTCTCATAATCCCTGCAGGCGTGCATGAACCAAAAGCAGGAAGACCCATAGACATATTTCCAAAGCCTAGACATGTAACTCCATCTACATCTTTATTTATGTCAATTGCATCAAAGCATCGTCTTTCATTAATCTGCTCAGGAACTGGGTGTTGCAATAAAATTCCATGAACATTATTGTCATCATTTAATTCTTTTATTTTATTTAACAGTTCCTCTGTCGAAGTTTGATCGGACATTTCAACAGCTATAGACTTCATACCAACTCTTGCGCAAGTGTTTCTTTTCATTTTCACATAGGTTTCAGAAGCCGGATCCTGTCCAACTAAGATAGTTGCTAATGTGGGATATATTCCAATATTATTTAATTCATTAACTTGTTTAGCAATAGCCTCCTCAGAGGAAGAAGCTAAAGATTTACCATCTAATATTTTTATACTCATGGGTATAATTATGTCATCAAAAAATATTTATGCCCATGGTGATTGCTTATTTATTCTATAAACTTTACTATTTGCATCCTCGGGGTATAGCGCAGTCTGGTAGCGCACTCGCTTTGGGAGCGAGTGGTCGTAAGTTCGAATCTTACTACCCCGACCAAGTGCGCCTGTAGCTCAGCTGGATAGAGCAACTGCCTTCTAAGCAGTGGGTCAGGAGTTCGAATCTCTTCAGGCGCGCCATTTTCTTGTAGTAAAATATATTTATGTTTTCTGTAGCAGCTTTATATAAATTTTCTTCTATTAATGATCCTGAATCTTTGCATAGGGAGATTCGAATCAGATTAAAAAGTTTGTCTATATACGGAACCATTTTGGTTGGTGAAGAGGGTATTAATGGAACCATCTCAGGAAAGAATTCTAATCTAATTGAAGCAATAGCATTTATTCAATCTATCAAGGGTTTTGCCAATCTTGATATCAAATATTCAGAATCACTAGAAAATCCGTTTGTAAGATTAAAAATTAAGCTAAAAAAAGAGATTGTCACTATCGGTGATAGATCAATTAATCCAAATGAAATCGTTGGCGACTATGTAGAGCCAAAAAATTGGAATAACTTGATAGCCGATAAAGATACCATTTTAATTGACACCAGAAATGATTATGAATATTCCATTGGAACTTTTAAAAATGCAATTAATCCTAATACAGTCAAGTTCAGAGAATTTCCTAAGTGGGTAAGGGAACAAAATTTTAGTGAAGATGATAAGAAAACTAAAAAAATTGCAATGTTTTGCACAGGAGGCATTAGATGTGAAAAGGCTTCATCCATGATGATGAAAGATGGCTTTAAAAATGTACATCATTTAAAAGGTGGAATTCTTAATTATTTTGAATCAATAAAAAATGAAGACTCTCTATGGGAAGGAGAATGTTTTGTATTCGATGATAGAGTTTCTGTCAAAGATGACCTTACTGTAGGCAGTTATGATATGTGTCATGGATGTAGAATGCCTATTACGGAAGCCGATAAAAAATCTAAAGATTACATTAAAGGCGTTGCTTGCTCTAAATGCTTTAGTTCAACTACTCCAGATCAAAAAGCTAGATATATGAGTAGACAAAAACAAGTTGATTTAGCAAAAGCAAGAAATCAAAAACATATTGGTCCTAAAGATGAAATTTAGGTAATTAAGAAATGATGACACCAATACTATATTCATTTATAAGATGTCCATATGCAATGAGAGCAAGAATGGCTTTAAGTCTTGCAAACGTTGTATGTGAAATAAGAGAAGTTAGATTAAGCAATAAGCCCAAGCAGATGCTTGAGGTTTCGCCAAAAGGAACTGTGCCAGTATTGATATTAGAAGACAGAGTTATCGAAGAAAGTATTGAGATCGTCAATTGGGTTTTGAGTTCGAATAATATATTTGATGGGAATTTATCAAATGAACAGATGTTACTAACTGAAGAGTTAATAAAAACCTTTGATGGTAAATTTAAATATCATTTGGATAGATATAAGTATTCTTCAAGATATAAAAATGTGAATGCTGAAGAAGACAGAAGCGAATGCTTAAAAATTTTAATTGAAATTGAAAACTTAATATCTAAACAAGAATGGTTTTTTGGCAAGAAGATTAATAAGTTAGATATCTCAATTCTTCCTTTTATAAGACAGTTTAGAATTGCAGATCAGCAATGGTTTGATGAACAGTTATTGATAAGTAAAATACAGAATGTGCTATTTAATTTCTTAGAATCTGAATTATTTAAAGACATAATGCTTAAGTATGATGTGTGGGAAGAGAACTCAACTTCAGTATATTTTCCAAAGGCTTAAATTTTTTGAGTTACAAGCCTATTGAATCATAAGCCATAGCTATCTTTTCAATAGCAACTTTAAATGCCGCAGTTCTGAAATCAGTTATCTTGTCATTAGACATAAATTCTTCTTTTACTTGTTGAAAACCATCTATCATCATGTCATCAAGGCCTGATCTAATGAGATCTATTTCTTCAATACCATCCATAAAATTATCTTTATATTTTTTAGGCATTGTTGAACCTGTCATAGATTCAATTGCTTCTATTAGATTATTTAGTTGCAATTGATTTCTTCTTTTTTCCAATCTTCCAAACCGAATATGTCTTATATTTTTAACCCACTCAAAATAACTCACAGCCACACCGCCTGAATTAGCTAAGATATCAGGAATGACAAAAATCTTTTTTCTATTAAGAATCTGATTACCCTTATAGCTAATAGGACCATTAGCAGCCTCAACAATTAACTTAGCTGATATACCCTCAGCATTTTTTTCAGTAATCACATCCTCTCTTGCAGCAGGAATCAAAATGTCACATTTTCTTTTTAGCAATAAAGAAGCATCTTTTATGAAAGTTGCTTTCGAATATTTTTCGAATGTTTTATTTTTAGTAAAATATTTTTTTGCATGCTCTACATTAATTCCATCTTCATTAAAAATAGCTCCATTGTATTCTGCAATACCAATTAATTTGACGCCATCATCCTCTGTAAGGAATTTTGATAGGTGGTACCCAACATTTCCAAATCCTTGCAGAATAAATGATTTGGTGGAAAGATCATTATCAAGCTTTATTTGTTTTAAAAGGTCATCATTTCTAAAGAATTCTCTAACAATAAATTGCACACCTCTTCCAGTAGCTTCTTCTCTGCCCTCTAAACCATTTTTATTTGCAGGCTTGCCGGTCACGCATGCTGCAGCATTTATGTCTGAGGGATTAATTTTTCTATACTCATCTGCAATCCATGCCATTTCAGCTGATGAAGTGCCAATATCTGGCGCTGGTACATTCATTGCTGGGCTAATTAAATCTCTTTTTATAAGTTCTTGTGCAAATCTTCTTGTTATTTTTTCTATTTCTTTTTTTGTCCATTGAGAAGGATCAATTTTTAGGCCTCCCTTTGAGCCTCCAAAAGGAACATTAATAATTGCATTTTTATAGGACATTAAAGCAGCCAAAGCTTCTACTTCTTCAGCATGAGTTTCTATATCAAATCTTATACCACCTTTAGTTGGTTCCATATGTTCTGAATGAACAGACCTCCAGCCCTCAAATGTATAAATATCATCACGTAATCGAACTCCAAAACGAACTGTGTAAGTTGAATTACAAGTTATTATTTTATTAGCCAAGCCTGGAGATAGAGTTGAATGCTTCAAAGCTTTGTTCACAAACTTTGTTGTATCACTTAAAAAATTACTCACAATAAAAATCCCTATTAATAAGTAAATTATAAGATTTTTAATCTATAATGTCTCGTTTCTTGGCGGGCGTAGCTCAGTTGGTTAGAGCGCTGGATTGTGGCTCCGGAGGCCGTGGGTTCGAACCCCATCGCTCGCCCCATTTTTATTGGTAAAAATCATGACAAGTAAATTAAAAAAATTAAAAGATCTCGAAAGAAAATTAGATGTAAGTCTTTCTGTTGAAGAATATAAGGCTAAGTTTGATAGTAAGATAAATAAAATTAAAGGCACCGCAAAGCTTGATGGCTTTAGAAAAGGTAAAGTCCCTGTAGATGTACTTGAACAAAGGTATGGCCCATCGGTCCACGCTGATGTGATCAATGAATTAATTCAAGATTCATATCCTAAAGAGCTTGCAGAAAATAAACTAAAGCCTGCATGCGTCCCTTCAATTAGTATTGAAAGTGATGATCCAGCTAAACCTATCAAGTATTCAGCAGTATTTGAAGTTTTCCCTGAAATTAAAGTTAAAATTTCTAGATGGTCTAGCTACGAAAAACATTCAATAGAAATAGAAGATGCTGATCTTGATCTAGCTATTGATGATATTCGAGGTAGATATGGAGATTGGGAGGACGTGACAAGAAAATCTCAGAATGATGATCAGTTAGTATTAGATTTTGAAGGAAGAGTTAATGGAGAAGAATTTGAGGGAAATAGTGCTAAAGAATTTAAATTAGTTCTTGGAAGTAAATCCATGATTCCAGGATTTGAAGATAGCTTGTTAGACAAAGAGCCTGATTCTGAGTTTACGATAGTTGCAAAATTTCCTGATGATTACTTTAAACAAGATTTAGCTGGAAAAGATGCTGAATTTGATATCAAACTTTTAAAAGTACAAGAAAATAAGTTGGCTGAAATTAATAAAGATCTTTTTGAAAAGTTAAGCATGGAAGTTGAAGATGAGTCTGCTTTTAGGACTGAGATTAAATCAAGAATGGATAAAGAAGTTGAAGCGCAGGAAAAAGCACTTACGAAAGAATCTATATATGAATTGCTTTTAAAATCCCATTCTTTTAAAGCTCCCAATGCTACAGTTGGCGAACAGTCTGAATTAATGAGAAAAGATGCTTTAATGAGAATAGGACAAAGTGTTGAAAATGCTGAAGCAGATCTGTTTCCACTTGAATCATTTGCAGAAGATGCATCTAAAAGAGTTAGGTTAGATCTTCTCTTCGCAGAATTGATTAAATTCTATGAAATTAAAGTTGAGAATGATAAGCTCAAAGAGTTTATTGCAGAAGAGGCTAAGAAATATAAAGATCCAGAGCAATTTGAAGCCTGGGTAGTTAGCCAGCCTAAACAGCTTGAACAATTTAATATGATGATTTTAGAGAACCAACTTATTGAAAAATTAGAAAATGATCTTAAATCTAAGAATAAGGTAATAAAGTTCTCAGAACTGGCTAATAAATAAAAGAGAAGATTTATGGAAAATTATAACTCAGCATTAATACCAATGGTGGTTGAACAGACAGCAAGAGGTGAAAGATCATTTGATATTTACTCACGCTTATTAAAAGAGAGAGTTATCTTCTTATCTGGACCCATTGATGACTATATTTCGAATTTAGTCGTCGCTCAGTTATTATTTTTAGAATCTGAAAATCCTGAAAAAGATATAAGTATTTACATCAATTCACCTGGTGGCAGCATTTCGGCTGGATTAGCTATTTATGACACTATGCAATTTGTTTCACCATCTATTTCAACTCTATGTATTGGTCAAGCAGCGAGTATGGGTGCTCTTCTTTTAGCAGGCGGTACAGAAAAAAAGAGATACGCACTACCAAACTCAAGAATTATGATTCACCAGCCGCTTGGAGGCTTTCAAGGTCAAGCATCTGATTTTGAGATTCATGCTAAAGAAATACTTCATGCCAAGAAGAAGGTTAATGAAATTCTAGCGAAGCATGCAAATAAGACAATAAAACAAATAGAGAAAGATACAGATAGAGATAATTTTTTAGATGCAGAGGCAGCTAAAGCTTATGGAATTGTTGATGCTATATTAGATTCAAGAGAGACAAAGAATGCCAAGTAAAGAATCATCAGATAAATTAAGCTGCTCTTTTTGTGGTAAGGGTCAAGACGATGTTAAAAAACTAATTGCTGGACCTAGTGTTTATATTTGCAATGAATGTGCTGGACCAAGTGTTTATATTTGCAATGAATGCGTGGATTTATGTAATGACATTATTGAAGAAGAGGTTAAAAGTGAAGAGGTTAATCCACTAGAGGAGTTACCATCTCCTTTAGATATTTATCAGCAGTTAGATGATTATGTTATTGGACAAGATAAAGCTAAAAAGACATTATCTGTTGCAGTATATAATCATTACAAAAGACTTCGTGCCTCAAACTCAAACTCAGATATTGAATTACAAAAAAGTAACGTCTTACTCCTTGGACCTACAGGAAGTGGAAAAACTCTATTAGCTCAAACTTTAGCTAAAATCTTAAATGTTCCATTTACAATAGCTGATGCAACTACGCTAACTGAAGCTGGTTATGTCGGTGAGGATGTTGAAAATATTATTCAAAAACTTTTACAAAAATGTGACTATGATCCTGAAAAAGCACAACTTGGCATTGTTTACATTGATGAGATCGATAAAATTGCTAGGAAATCAGATAACCCTTCAATAACAAGAGATGTTTCAGGTGAAGGAGTTCAGCAAGCTCTTCTTAAACTAATTGAGGGAACAGTTGCATCTATTCCTCCCCAGGGCGGAAGAAAACATCCACAGCAAGAATTTATTCAAATAGATACTTCAAATATTTTATTTATTTGTGGTGGGGCTTTTTCTGGCCTAGATAAAGTAATAAGAAATAGGACTGAAAAAACTGGTATCGGTTTTGGTGCAGAAGTTGCCCAATCTGATAATAATAATGTTTTATCTATTCATGGAGAAATTGATAACATTGAGCCAGAAGACTTAGTTAAGTACGGCCTCATCCCAGAATTTGTAGGCAGACTACCCGTTATTTCAACACTGCACGAATTAGACCAAGATGCCCTAGTTAGAATTCTACAGGAACCTAAAAACGCTCTTGTAAACCAGTACAAACACCTTTTTGAAATTGATAATGTCGATTTATCTTTCAGAAAGGAAGCATTGCTTGAGATTGCTAAGCAAGCTATAAAAAGAAAAACAGGAGCAAGAGGTCTAAGGTCTATTCTTGAGAATATTTTAATGAATACTATGTTTGATTTACCCAATGAAGATCTTGAAAAAGTTATTATTGACGAGAACTCTGTTAATAATTCATCTGACCCTATTAAAGTTTTTAAAACAACTGATAAAAAAACTTCATCTGGCAATTGATAAGTACATAATCGTCCCTATCTATTAGATATGGCTATTATTAAATCAGATCACCCAATTATTCCTTTACGAGACCTTGTTGTTTTTCCAGGCGTTGTTACAACCTTATTTGTAGGTAGAGCTAAGTCTGTAGAAGCACTTAACGCAGCGATGAGCTCAGATAAAAAACTTGTTCTTGTTGCCCAAATGGATGCTTCTAAAGAAGATCCATTATTCACCGATATGTATCATTATGGAACTGTGAGTAATTTACTTCAGCTTATTAAGTTACCAGATGGAACTATGAAAGTTTTAGTTGAAGGCTTAAAAAGATGTAAAATTGATAAACTTATCGAAGAGGATACATATACTAAAGCTAGGGTTGCTGAAATTGAAGATATTCCTGTTAAAACTTCTGAAGCTTCTAATTTAGTTAGATTTACAAAAGCAAAATTTGCAGATTATGTATCTGTCACCAAAAGAATTCCTCAGGAGATCGTTGCTTCTGTAGATGCACTAGACGATTTATCTAGATTAATTGATACAATTATTGGCCACTTGCCTATTGAGCTAAATAGAAAACAAGAAGTTTTAGAACTTCCAGATATTCAAAAACGCGCTGAAACCTTATTAACATACATTGAATCACAATTAGATGTTGTTGATGTGGAGAAAAAGATTCGTGATCGCGTAAAAAAACAAATGGAAAAATCTCAAAGAGAATACTACTTAAATGAACAAATTAAGGCAGCACAAAAAGAGCTTGGAGAAATAGATGGTGAAGGCGATGAGTTTGAACAACTTGAAGAAAAGATAGATTCTTCAGGAATGCCCAAGGAAGCTTTAAAAAAAGCTAAAAGTGAATTATCAAAATTTAAATTAATGGCTCCAACCTCTGCAGAGGCCTCTGTTACTAGATCATATTTAGACTATTTAATTGGAGTTCCTTGGAAAAAGAAAGGAAAAATAAAATCTGATCTTAAGGCTTCATTAAAGATATTAGAGGATGATCATTACGGATTAGAAGAGGTCAAAGAAAGAATATTAGAGTATTTAGCTGTTCAAAAGAGAGTTAAGAAGTTAAAGGCTCCTGTTTTGTGCTTGGTTGGACCTCCCGGCGTAGGCAAGACCTCATTAGGACAATCTATAGCAAGATCAACAAATAGAAAATTTGTAAGAATGTCTTTAGGCGGGGTTAGAGATGAGTCTGAAATAAGAGGGCATAGAAGGACTTATATTGGTTCTATGCCAGGAAAGATAATTCAAAAAATTTCTAAAGTTGGCGTCAAGAATCCATTATTCCTGCTTGATGAAATAGATAAAATGGGCATGGATCACAGAGGAGATCCTGCTTCAGCTTTACTGGAAGTTCTGGATCCTGAGCAAAATAATACTTTCAGTGATCATTATCTTGAAGTTGACTATGATTTGTCTGAGGTTATGTTTGTTTGTACAGCGAATAGTCTAAATATACCAACACCTCTTTTAGATAGAATGGAAATTATTAGAATCCCAGGTTACATAGAAGATGAAAAATCTAAAATTGCAGAGAGATATTTGCTACCTAAGCAAATGGAAAGAAATGGTTTAACTAAAGATGAAATATCTATTGACGATCAGATTTTTTTATCATTAATCCGATATTACACAAGAGAAGCTGGAGTGAGAGGTCTTGAGAGGCAAATCGCAAAAATACTACGAAAAGTTGTTAAAGAAAGATTGATGGCCTCAAAAAATGAGAAAAAGTCCACTGTTATCAATAATAAAAACTTAGAGAAATATTCTGGTGTTAGAAAGTTTAAATTTGGTGTTGCTGATAAATCTAACGTCATTGGTCAAGTTACTGGCCTTGCCTGGACTGAGGTTGGCGGCGAGCTTTTAACTATAGAAACATCAAATGTTCCTGGAAAAGGAAGAGTTATCAAAACAGGATCTCTTGGTGATGTGATGCAAGAATCCATTCAGGCTGCTTTAACTGTTGTAAGGTCTAGATCTGATATTTTGGGCATCAACAAAGACTTTTATGAAAAATATGATATTCATATTCATGTTCCAGAAGGCGCAACGCCAAAAGATGGTCCATCTGCAGGTGTTGGAATGTGTACAGCATTAATATCTGCATTTACAAATATTCCAGTTAGGTCTGATACAGCTATGACAGGAGAGATTACTCTTAGAGGCCAAGTTCTTAAGATAGGTGGGCTTAAAGAGAAGTTACTAGCTGCTAAAAGAGGTGGTATAAAACGTGTAATTTTACCTAAAGAAAATGCTGCTGACTTAACTGAAATACCTGATCAAATTTTAGATTCATTAGAGATCATTGCTGTAGATTGGATAGATGAAGTTATTTCAAATGCGTTAGAGTCTGAACCAATGCCACTTAAAAAATCAAAAATTACTACAAAAAAAACGCAGAATTTAAAAAAGAAGTCAAAATCAGATATTAACCAAACTCACTAAAAAGCCTTTATTTACTTGACTTTTAAGGCCAACTAGCTTTTGATAGGGTGTGTTTATTTAATTTTATAGAGGAGTTATTTATGAATAAATCAGATTTAGTTGATGCGGTCGCAAATGATAGTGATATGTCTAAAGCTTCAGCTGCAAGAGCAGTTGATTCAGTACTTGCAAATGTAGGGGATGCACTAGGAAAAGGCGATAGCGTTTCACTAGTTGGATTCGGTACTTTTTCAGTCAGACATAGAGCTGCACGTGAAGGTAGAAACCCACAGACAGGAGCTTCAATGCACATTGCTGCTTCAAAAGTACCAGGATTTAAAGCTGGTAAGGGTTTAAAAGATAAGGTTAAAAATAGCTAATCTTTAGAATTTTTAAAAGGGTGCAATAGCACCCTTTTTTTTATTATTTATTTAAAGGAATTATTATGTTGGAATCACTAAGGTCATTTTTATCTGGAAAAACTTTGCTCATCTTTGTTACTATTATGGCAATACCTTTTGTTTTTTTTGGATCAAGCTCTGTTGGAACTATTTTTACTACCTACGGCAAAGTAAATGGTTTAGAGGTATCACAAGCTGATTTAAATTCTGCAAATAACACTGTTAATCAAAGATTATTAGAAACCTATGGCGAAGATTTTTCTATGCCAGAAGATATTTTATTAGAAATGGTCAAAGAGGAAATTATTTCTCAAAAAACTCTTTTATCACAAACAAGAGATATGGGAATTCTTGTTTCAGAAAATGATGCTAAAGATCAAATCATGATGAGCCCAAATTTCCAAACAGATGGTCAATTCGATGAAATAGCTTTCGAAACTGCAATAAGAACTCAGGGTTACACCCCAAATGATTATATTTCAATAGTTACAGAAGGTATGGCAAAAAATTATTTAATTGATTCTATTGCTTCATCTTTTTTTACCCTTGATAACGAAATTTTAGATATCGCAAAACTAATTGAACAAGAAAGAGATATTACTTTCACAAAGATAGATTTTAATGCTTTAAAAAGCACTATTCAGGCTGATCTTACTGAGGCTAAAGCATACTATGAATCAAATTCTATTAACTTTTTTTCAAATGAAGAAAGAAGTATGAACTATATTACAATTAACAATGATGATTACAGGTCTCTTGTAGAAGTCCCCGACAACTATTTAGAAGAGGCTTACGAAGATTATCTTCAAAGAATAGAAATGAGATCTGAAAAAAGAGCTTCTCATATAATGGTTGATTTAGTGAATTATCCATCAAAAGCTGAAGCACTTAAAATAATTACTTTAGCTGAAAAAGAACTTAACTCAGGTAAAGATTTTAATGAAGTTGTTCTTACTTACAGTGAAGATATTATTTCTAAAGAACTAGATGGTGATATTGGATATTCATCTGGAGATGTATTTCCTGATGAGTTTGAGAATGCATTAGCTAAAATGACCAAAGGG
>Ga0209630_10001258_pt1 | contig 27580 bp, 30 predicted proteins | sample COG_01_FD_184745 | JGI IMG/M metagenome (GOLD analysis project Ga0209630, IMG submission 184745) | Pelagic Microbial community sample from North Sea - COGITO 998_met_01 (SPAdes) (version 2) | ecosystem: Environmental > Aquatic > Marine > Neritic zone/Coastal water | place: Helgoland, sampling... | reverse complement strand
TTGAAAAATTTCTTTCGCCCCTTCTCTGTTTTTACCTGCACCTGAACCCCCAATGAGTAATTTGTTGTTTTCTGGAATCTTTAGAGGCTTCAAATCTTGAGCCGCAGTATTAATGGCTGCAACTCGCCTGTAACCTAATTTCCAAAAGGTTTCAGCTAATCTAGACCCACCTTGCCCTACACCGACAATAGCAAACTTGTAAGCAGAAGTGAACTCATCTTTAATAACTTCTTCAGGCTCCTCTTCGCTTGGTAGCGGGATGTCAGGCATATCCACACCTAAATCATCAACTTCCTCTGCCTCTACGTCTTCTAAATCTTGGTTTTCTAAATTTTCTTCTTCAGTCATATTTTTATTATATTTTTTACTTATAGGGTTTGCGTTTGAATATTCGTGCAGTGTTGCCATTTTTTTTAAAATGGCGCTTCTTCTAGGGCGCTTTCTGTTTTTTTATTGTAGTTGGTGTCCTTATGGCTATTCGCTTTAGAAGTCGATGCTAAAAATAGATCGAAGAAAGTTGTGATAAGCCTTTTTAATACTTCTATTTCTCCCGGTTCAAGTGAAATTCTAAAAGTTTGACTACCGTTGCGAGTTACCATAAACCCAAAAGCTGGAGATTTAAACTCTTGGTAATTACCATTTTTATCTTTTACTTTTTTAGGTTTATCCCAAGGTGTTAAAGCTATAGAGGTTTTGTTATCATTAAAATCATGAAACCCAGACCAAGGGATACGTGTGCTAAGAGTAGATAATATTTCCCCTAGCTCGAATTCGTTAAGTTTGATCGCAAGTTTTTTATCGGCATTATCTTTGTTCCCGGAAAAACTCCCAGTCTTAGTAGAGCTGTTCCATGAATACTGCGAAATAGCATTCACATAAAAAACAGGCTTTTCGTTTCTTGTGTCGATTGAAAAATTAAAAGCTGAACCTGCGTTTTTTGCATTTGGTTTGTAGATCTGTAAATTCATATTCTATAATAATATGTAAACAAACTGTTTTTTCAACTAAAAAAGGCCCTCCAAGAGGGCCTTTTTATTCTTAATTTTTAGTTTATTAGCAACCTGATTGACATCCTCCTGAGGGGTCTGGCCCTGAAGGATCAGGAACAATCTCTGGTCCTGTTGTGGGTCCAGAAGCGGGACCGGATGGGTCCGCAGCGGAAGCTTGCTGCTCCACCTCTTGCTGCTGTTTGACTGAGTCCTCATAGTCGTTAACTTGTTTTTTGATATTTTCAAGTTGCTCCTCAGTAGCATTATCCACAAGCTCCTCGCCACGTTTAACACAAAAATCTCTTAAGATATTAATGGTTTCACTTAAGGAGACTGTGTTAATTAACATATTTGCAACGCGAGTTTTGAGGGCTCCGATAGTATCTTTGTTTTGTTCTTCTGACATGTCTTTAACTTTTTATATATTGTTCAATATTTTACAATAGTGTTTTGGTTAATTTTAAACCTGATCACCTTTATTTACTATAATACATTTTCGTTTTAAAAATTCAAGTTTTTTTACGTTTAAGAATGTAATGCTATGTCGAAATCCGCATTAACAGCGCCATTATTTCCATTAGCTGACACAATATTAAAAATAATATCTGTTTTAGGGGGCAACTGAGAAGGAAAAGGCAAATCTTGATTTATAGTGTGGCTGGTTCCAACCGAAGCAATTTCTTGAACCCTAAAAACCTTGCCATATAACCTAGTTTTAATTTGAAGTGTGTAATCGATATCACTTGCGCTGCTAGGATTATGTGCTGTTGCGTGATAATTAGTTAAATATCCAGTATAGTTAGATGGAACAGTATACAGGGCCATCAAGGTTTGATCATTACCAGCTAGCACCTGCGCATAAGATGTTGATGCATCGCCGCTTGCATGAATATTAATATTTCCAACTATTTCAGTAGAGTCGTTGTTAAACGCCCTAAAAACTCGACTCCAACTACCGTCAATATTAACATCTGAAATTCCGTTTAAATTACCAGTCCAGCTTTGATTATTAAAATTTTCATCTAACCCTTCCACTACGAACCCTTGTGAATCAGCACCTTGGGAAGATTTTATTTGTATTCCTGTCGCTGTATCAGGAGGAAAAACATACTCTGATGAACCGTCCCAAACAGTTTCAGGAGAAGTAGCGCTGACAGAATTACTTACATCAGGATTGCTTCCGAATTTATGAATAAAATCTGACGCATTATTTAAAATGGAATAATAACCCAAAAGGCTTGATGTTTGCGGGGTCCAGTATGAATTAGACTCATCCCATATATAATTGAAATTAACAGTGTGGTTTCTATTCGGGGAAGTCCCAAAACCATTCGTTATGTTAGGGGGTGTCATTATGCGTAAAGTCCTGTAAAAGTTAAAGGTCTAAATCCTTCGTCATAATCATCTGTAATAAAGCTGCCCAAATTATTATAATGAAGCTTTTTAAAGTATTCCCTACCTATGTGATCTCTTAAAACAGCTTCGTCACCAATATTACCCGTAGAAAGTAAACCTGTAATTTGGGGCTTATAACCTGTAGCTAAAAATCCTGTATCTGTTTCTCCGTGAATAATACTAGACAATATCATCGGATTATTTCCCGCATATTCTATACTCATATTAATCTAAGTAATGTTTTGTTGCTTGTTTAAAAATTAACGCCCCCAATATTATTGAGAGGACTATAGCTATTATGACAAATAACATTTAATCTAAATTACACTTTTTTTGATTGTTTGATCTCCACTTTATTATTTTTTGATGAAAAAGAAACTGCTACACTTGTCTCATAAGAATGATTCAAAAGGAAAACAGATAAAGGGTCTAACACCTTATTTTGTATAACCCTTTTGATTTGCCTAGCACCAAACTCTTTTTTATCATTATTTTTATAAATAAAATCTACTAAAGATGGGCTGTAATTAATTTTTACGCTATCAACCTCAGAAAAACAATTCAGCTCTTTTTTGATTATTTTTTTCATACCTTCCTCTGTAAAGTCATTAAAAAATATAATTTCATCAAATCTGTTCATAAGCTCAAGGGCCATATATTTCTTTAAAGTTTTAAAGGCTTCAGCTTTGATGTCTTCGCTTGATATATTAGGCTTGAACCCTAACATTGTTTTTTGTGATAGCTGGCTAGACCCTATATTACCTGTAACAATGATAACGCAGTTGTTAAAATTAGCTTTTCTTCCTATAGAATCTGTTAACTCTCCTTCTTCTAAGATTTGCAGCAAAACCTTTTGGACTTTAGGGTGACTTTTTTCTATCTCATCAAATAAAATTAGAGTATGAGGGTTCTGACAAATTTTTTCAATAAGCAAACCCCCTCTATCGTAACCTACATAACCCGGGCTGCTACCTATCAACTTGGCGACACTGTGCTCTTCTGAAAATTCTGACATATCAAACCTAATAAAATTATCTTCAGCTATAAACATTTTGTTAGCTAAAGTTTTTGCTAAATAAGTTTTACCCACACCAGTAGACCCTAAAAATAAAAAACTTCCTATAGGTTTTTTGATATCTCTTAAACCGCTTTTATAGCGCAATAAGCATTTAGTGATTTTAGAAACCGCTTCATCTTGGCCAACAATATCTTTTTTGATCTCTTTTTCTAAATTGATATATTTGCTTTTATTCTTTTTGCTAAATTTATCTTTTGGTATTCCTGTTTTATGGCATAAAGCGTCTATAACGTGAATCATCGATAGTTTGCCTACTGTATTAGATGAATCAATTTTAGCAAGCCATTTTTCGTATTCCTGTTTAAAGTCTGAAACAGAAAGTTTTTTTAATGCTTTATTTTGTTCTTTTTTATTTTTACATGACATCTCGACTAAAATATTTACAACTTCAGCCTCTTTCTCCAAGAGGGATTTCGGTTTATGAGTCTTTTGAACCTTGCAGTGACTACAAGATAAATCTAAAAGATCGATTGCTTTATCTGGGAAATTTGTATCTTTTATGTATTTATCTGCAAGATTAATAATATTACTCAAAATTTGATCGTCGATAGAAACACCATGGTATTCAGTGAAATAATCTTTTTTATTTTTTAGTATACCTAAGGTTTCTTCGGCTGATGGAGCCTTAAGGTTTATTAAATCGAACCTTCTACTTAAAGCTTTATCTTTATGTATTTTTTTCCGATATTCTTCATATGTAGTAGATCCTATTACAATTATCTCACCATTCGATAGATAAGGCTTTAAAATATTCGCAGCATCTAGACCTCCTTCGGCATCTCCTGCTCCAATCAAAGTGTGAATTTCGTCAATATAAAGAATGATATTAGAGTTTTTGCATTCGTCAATAACACTTTCCATTTTTCTCTCGAAGTCCCCGCGATACTTAGTCCCTGAAACTAAAGAATTCAAATTTAATGAGTAAACCTCTTTGCCTGACAATAAAATATTACATGAGTTAGAGGCTATAGAGTGAGCGAGGTATTCGACTAAGGCTGTTTTACCAACACCTGAATCACCGACTATCAAAACATTATTTTTTGTTTTTCGGTTAAGGATATACTGCATTTTTTCAAAATCTTGGTCCCTTCCTTTTATCCTGTATTCTGCCTCTTGGCATTTAGATGTTAGGTTAGTGCAGCAGCGATCAAGTATGCTTTTTTTACTACTCTTATTTCTTTTTGATTCAGGTTTTTGATCTAAAGGTTCTTCTGCGAAAGTTTCATTATTAAAATATTTGGTTATTCGTTCTTCATACTCTTCGTATTCAAAGTCCATTTTTTCTACAACATTAACGTTTACACACTCTATGTTAGAAATGATGCCTATAAAAATATGATCGATAGACACCCACCCATCATCACATTCCTCAGAAAACTCTTTTGCAGTTTGAAAGATATTTACGATTTGTTTAGATGCTTTTGGATTTTTATTTTTTTTAACCTCTTCTTCTTGGGTCTGAAAAAAATCTTCAACAATCCATACTCTAAAACTTTCATAATCAAAACCTATTTCTGATAAGATCCTTATAGACTTAGACTCTTCGCAAAAGAAAAACGCAGCGATTAGATGTTCTGCGGTCACTTCTGGTTGGTTTAGTTCGCTACATATATTAGCAGCTTTTTTATAAAGCCATTTTGACCTATTTGTAAGAGAGTAATTTTTCATGAACCCTTTAAATCCTTCATTTTCATGTAAATTTTTGTATCAAACACTTTTATATCGCGTACTGTTAAAGCTTGATCCTTCATTGTTTGCCCCACGACGACAACAATATCATCTTTTTGAGGAATCTTTTGATTGTTTTTTTCTAATTTTTCTAGGCCTTCTTGCCATAAAAAGCATTTAGCTTCATTTCTTTCATCAGACAAAACAAATGATAGATATCTTTTATTATTGTTTTTAGTTCTTTTTAAAGAGGACTCTTTAACTATACCTACTGATCTAAAATTCACTTTCTCAGATTCGCCCCTTAATTCTTCTAAACCTCTAGTTAAACACTTCTTAGACAAACAATCTTTTAGCCTAGAGGAATAATTATACCCTAATAATTTTTTTTCAAAAAACCAGTTGGCGAAATCAGGGTTTGATTTGTTGTGTTTGTATATCTCAATACACGGAGACATCTTGTTTTTTATAGTTCCCTGCCTACTAGGTTTAATTAAAGGTTTTCCGTCGTCCCCTATATTTGGACCATCTACGATTTCTTTTTCCCAAATTTTTATACAGCTATAATCATATTTGGAACCAAGGTTCATAAATATTCGTTTTTCTCTGTCAGTGAGAGTATTAAATAATTGAGCTTCTAGTGCCGCTTTACTTCTTTTGCCGTCAACTAAGCTGTTTAAAGCTCCAGCTTGAATTAAACTGCTAAGGACAGCGATATTAATTTTAGCTTGCTTCGCAGCGACAAACATACTCATTAAATCTGGACACTCTTCTTTTCTAAAATCAATTATTGCTTGTAAAGTTTTTTCACTTATACCTTTTATGGAATTTAAGCCATATCTGATATTATTGTTCTCTTTACTAAAATCCATTTCACTTTTCGCTAAATCAGGAGGAAGAAGCTTTATACCCATCATAGACAAATCTTTTTGTATTTTATCTATGATGTCATAGGGGTCTTGTTCATGCTTAGAGTTTCTAAGTAAAGCAATGTGAAAATCTAAAGGGTGATTAAATTTCATATATACTGTTTTCATTGCTAGAATAGCGTAAGCAATAGAATGAGATTTATTGAAAGAATAATTCGCTGAATCTTCGGCCACCTTCCATAAAATTTTACCGGCTATTTCATCAATACCTTTTTCTTTTATTTTATCTGAGATTTTTTGCTTCCATGCGGGCATTTGATCGATCTTTTTCTTACCAACGATTCTTCTAAGTTGCTCTGCTTCATCAAGGCTAAACCCGATTTTTACAGCCATCTGCATTAGTTGTTCTTGATATAAAGGAATGCCAGCTGTATAAGATAAAATGTCGTTAAATAATGAATGCTGAGTCTGAAAATCACCAGTTTGAACATATTCAGCGAAGTCATCTTTAAATTGCAAAGCCCCGGGTCTAGCTATAGCTACTACAGCTGAAACTTCTTCTAGGTTTCTGGGCCTAACTGTTCTGCAAACATGCAAGTTTGTGTCAGCTTCAATTTGAAAAAGACCTTGAGAACAATCAAGAGCTTGAAAATGCTTGTATAAATCAGGTTTCTCTATGTCTATTGAATCTAGATCTACTCCTGCATTATCACTAGCGTCTTTAAGCACAGATAAGGTTTTAAGGCCTAAAATGTCGAATTTAACACTTAGGTCTGCAGTGGAATTCATATCGTAACACGTTATCAAGTGCCCTTCTTTAGTGCTTTGAGTGGGGCATATGTTTGTCAACTTTTCACTTGAGATAGCTATGCCTGAAGCATGGACTCCGGTGTTTTTAATTAAACCTTCTAGTTTTTGAGCTATACTAAAAACTTCAGGATTTTCTGTAGCCCACTTTTTAAAATGCTCACTTTCTTCAAAAGCTTCCGCTAGCTTTGCGACTTTACCAAAATGAGACGGTATTAAATCACTAACACCATTCATATCCTGCTCAGTATAATTCCCAACTATTTTACCGACTTCTTTGATGCATATTTTTCCGCTCAATGTCACTAGGTTTAAAATGCGACTTGTTCGTTCTGGATGCCTTTTACCAATATAATCTATAACCTCTTGCCTTCGGTCAAAAGCAATATCATTATCAACATCTGCAAGGAGACTTCCATCTAAATATGTTGATCCATTCTTTTCTATCTTTCTCGCTCTACTTTCAGAGACAAACCTCTCAAAAAATAAACCGTGTTTTACAGAGTCTACTTTTGTAACATCTAAAAGGTACAAAATTAAAGATCCTGCAGCACTACCCCTGCCTGCTCCAGTCGGGATTTCTTGCTCATGGCACCAATTTAGAATGTCCCAGTTGAGTAAGATGTAATCAATAAAACCTAGCTTTTGTAAGATTTTGTATTCTTTTTTTATTCTATCTACATAAACCTGCTTATTCTCTTTCTTGTCTAGACCCTTTTTCTTAAAATACATTAAGCAAAGATGAAGTAAAAAGGTGTCATTCGATGAAGACTTATCTATATTTAGTTTATTATACCATTTGTCTTCTATTTTGATAATAGGTAACGCTACTCCTGCAGGGGCACAGTCATCGTATTTTGAAAAATTATCACTAAAGCTCATACCTCTACCTTCCATAAGAGTTGAAAAAACATCTCAGCATTCTTTTCTACGTCATATAATGAATTATGAAGCTTGTCTGGATCAAAATCAATATTGAATTCTTTTAGCATAGCAGCTTGGTTGGTTTTTACTCCTTTTTTGCGGAAACTTATAAGTTTTTGTTGCCATTGAAGCAAGCTATCGTTTACGTCTTTAGGTATATCACATTTGTAAGATTTAGCCAAGCAATTTGTGTCTAAAATTCTATCCATGTAGCTGTAGTCTGTAGCTTGCCCTGTGAGTCTTCTATGAGTGTTATGTATATATACATCGTAATTTGCTATATTATGACCTACGATCATATACTGAGGGTCGTAAAGGTACCTGTCGAATTCATTTAAAACTTCCTTGGCATTTTTTTTAAGACTGTTATATGCGTTAACATTAAACTTTGTAACTCTCGCTGCTTCATCGCTAATTTTAAAATCTGGCCAATCAATGTAGTTATCTACCTTTTTGATGATTTTTTTGTTTTGCGCTATCACGAAAGACAATTGAAAAGGTTTAGAATAATACAAGTTAAGCCCCTCTGTCTCATAATCAAAAACTATATATTTTTGATCTTTTTTGTATCTCAGTAAATTATTTGTCATTTTTGAATTCAGAGTATTCGCTATATTTTATAAAGAGTTCTGATCCTGATTTTATTAACCTGTTAGCCCTGTAGCAAAAGGTCTGACTAGGCTCGAAATATGTATAGTCTACGTTAGCGTTTTGAGAATGATTGAAAATCATACCAGAGCCCAAGACGCATACCGGCCTAGTGATGTGCCCAATATTTACGCCTCCGTTTTTATCTGCAAACTCCTCATGATCATCTTGTAGGCAGGGTATAGCAAAAAAATACTTTAAAAATGTTGCGTCTAAATCTTGCCACTTTGATTTATCCGGTATTAGGTAATAGCACTCTTCTATTAGCTCTCCCTTTTTAATATCTTGACTACAAAACACCCCGTATCCATGAGTTTTGGATTGACCTATATACGTTTTTTCAGATTTAAATAATTTGCTTTTCATGGTCGAGCCAACTTTCAAAACTAAATTCTGCACTTCCGCATGACTCCAAGTTTGGTCTGCTTAAACTATTCGTTTTAGCCCCGCGCCTTGCATCAATAATCCTGCGGACTTGATAAGCATTAAAATCTTTTCTATCTTTATAGTATATTGATTTTACCTTTTGAATAGTTGCTTCGTAATAATCAGCAGCTGCCTTCACTTTCTCTCTAAGAAGGCTATCAAACGGTAGGCCATTATCCTCTATAAACATAGTTACGCTACCGAATTGACTAAAATCAGGAATAAAATTTTCAAAAGTCAAATTGTTATAATAAACATATGAATCATAAAAAGGTATAGCTAGTAACAAATCATCAGGGCTCCAAAACTTTAAAACATCTTGTTCGCAAACTCTGCCATCCCTCTCGCTAAAAGCTAAGGAATATATCTTATATAAAAGTTTTATGCCTTGGTTGTTTTTTGCGAATATGTTTATTCTGTGTGAGCTTTTTTTCTCGAAATCACTGGCCACTTGAAGCCTTAAACCGAAAACAAAATCAAAATCATTTTTTTCAGAGTGTCTCAAATAATCAAGGAATCCGTGCATTCTATTTTCCAGTAAAAAGACTTTTCCCAAATTATGTTTTTTAGCAATATCTATAACACTATCAGGGCCATTTGACTTCGTTGGTTTAAATTTTAGTATAGATTTTCCTATACTGTGATCTGTTGTGAACAAGGGTATCATACTCAATAATCAGTTCTATTCCATCTGGGGCAACCTTGGTAGCGCTCCTTTTCTATAGTATAGCCTTCTTTTTGTAGTTTGACAAGCTCAAAATAATCTTCAGCAAAAACTTTTTTGATCAGTTTACCTGAATCGTTATAAAGAGTATAGTATTCAAAAGGGAATTTGTACATGCAATGCCACATCGGTTGACCGTTTTTTTTAGGCTGACCTCTATACCTTGCAAACCCACACATAATTGGTCCAGCAAAACCGTCTTCTTTAGTTACCTTTTTATCTGCAGCATAACTTTTTTTAGCTCTGACTTTGTTAAACTTTTCAAGATCCCTTTGAGCTTCACTTAGATTCAGCTCAAACTTTTCAAGATCATCGGAAGGAATTTTTTCCATCTTCAATAATCCTTCTGGGTTTTCTGAGTTTTTCAAATCAAACTTAAGAAAAACAAATTCGATTCTTCGTTCTTTATATTCTGGAAACAAATGTTTTACAGCTAAGCAATAAATATAATCTTGCAAGTTTTCAGAAACTTCTTTTCCTTGAAAAACCGCTTTACTAGTTTTAAAATCTCTAATGACAGCTAACTTTTTACTTTTGTATAAGAAAAGTTTATCAATAAACCCTTTGATATGGTATTGTTTACCTTGCTCTTCTATTTTTAAATCGAACTCATACTCAGAATATGCTTCTGTCGGTTTTTGTAGATCTTTGCCGTAAAAATCATATTCTAATCCTGCCACAATCATATCATTGATCATGGTGAGATTTTCTTCGTCATTGACTCCGTGTCCTATGGCTTTTTTTAAAACCATTCTTTTGATAGATGGAACACAAAAGGAGTCTTTGTTTTTAATAATCTTATTGTAGTATCTTTTTCTATTTGCTTTGCCTAAACATTCGAATACAGCATGACATATATCACCTCTAGAGGAACCGTCATTTTTTTTATCAGGTAACATCATGTGATATTTTGCCCAATATAACCAACTGCAACTTCGCGCAGTTTTTACTCTACTTGCTGATAATTTAACTATTTTGCTCATTAAAAAGTATCCTCGTTTAAATGCGCAGACAGCAACTCTATTTTTTTATGAAGGTTAGCTTTTTTTAAAAATATTTTTTTATGAAAAGGATTCTTAATAAAATCTAATATGTATTTGCGCTGATCTTTTTCATTTATTTGTTTTTCAGTCCACTCATTGAAATTTTTATTTTGATGCATCTCTGATAAGTCGCCTGACTTAGGTAGTTTTATAGAGACTTTATCTATGTCAAAAAAATCTAACAAAGAAATGTAAATTTTAATTGAAGCTTCTAAGCCTGAGTTTACTTTATTGCTTTTATCATTATTCATAACGATAATGATTTTTTTAGGATTGAATGCTAATATTGATGCTAATTGGTTGCCGCTTAAGCTTAGACCAAAAGTAACTATATGATTTTTAAAACCATTTTCAGTTAAAGCTAAACTATCCCCTACTGATTCAACAACATAAATCACCTCTTTTTCCTTAACGCTATCTTTAAAGTCTTTACCTAAGCACAAAGGATAAACCCAATCTCTTTTTTGTCCTACATGCTTCCATTTTGGTATTTTATCTTGATTAGGTTTCCATAAGGTTGATCTGCCAGAAAAGCCTATTAAAGAGCTAGGGTCTTCAAAACTAAAAATAGGAAAAACATATCTATTGTTCATGCTTCCTAATGTAGAAAATCCTGACTTATAAGACTTTAAGGTTTCAGAAGATATACCTTTACTATTGTAAAACTTATAATGAGGTAAAAAGTTATTTATGACTGACGCATCGTATGTTTTTGGCATTCTTATATTATGTTTACGGTCAACGTTTTCAAATATGTCTTGAGTTTTTGTTTTAGTTATGTCGTATTTTTTTAAAACATCGGGGTTTGAAGTCCCTAATACTTTTGAAACTAGTCTTGCGAATGGGCTTGGGGGAATACCTTCAACAAAATCCCTCCAAACACCAGAATTCTTATATATTTGAACGGCAGTATTGTTGTCTCCATTTCTCCATATTGCATTTGTTGTCCAAAACTCGCCTTTGTCTAAAAGCTTGAAGCCTAAATTATGAAGCACATCTTGAATATCTTCTGTATTCATTTGTTATATTGTATTAGGGACCTCACCTCTCTCGAAAGACCTCAAGTCTTCTTCTGGTTCATCGTTTTGGACAAACTCATCTTGAGCGTCTAAGAAGTCTGATATATCTTGCTGATCCCCTCTGCACTCTACGTTAAAATTATTAATATTAAGCTGAATGCTGTTCTTTACAGTTCTGTCAGGCATTTGTATTAAAGCGTTAGCCCTTTGAGGCATTTTTCCTAAATGTCGAGTTTTAACTGCTATTAATTTATGGTTACCAAAACGCTCTGTTTCCTGAACCTCTTCGTCAGCAGTTTTTCTTCTTAAGATAAAAAGATGGGAGCAATATTGAGTGACTCTATCTGACCCGCTAACAATACCTTCATCGTCATTAACATCTCTGGATTGACGGTTAGTAACGATACCTGACCTATTACTTTGTATACTGGTTATCATAGGGATAATTGGTTCACCTTCAAAAACAATTTCTCTCTGAATCGTTCTTTTAAATGTGTCAACCATTTTTCCTATTGTTTGCCATTCCGCTTTATTTGTTTCTTCTGTTGGCTTAATGTAATCAAAAGAAAATATCATCGGGTTACCTCTACCCACCTCTTTGTAATAAAATCTTTTAAGAACATTAATCATTCTTTCTAAAGAATAACCTCCTACACCGTGATAATGAAATTTGAGGTCTTTAACCTTATCAAAACCATCTCTAACTTTTTTAACTATTTCATCTCCCGCCTGTCTCCATTTTCCTGTTTCAAGTAAATGAGGGCTAACGCCAGAAACAGCTGAACATTGACGGATCATTAGTTCATTTCTGCTCATTTCACCATTATCAAAATGAAGTACAGGCACTTTGTGTTGTAATGCCACCTTAACACAATAATCCAAACAAAAGGTTGTTTTTCCTACTCCTGATCTAGCGACAATAACTGTAATATTTCCCGGCCTTAAAAGTGAACCGTATAAATCATTGATCATTTGGTGAGGCCCCATTAATCCCATTTCATCTTTAGGATTTTCACCTAAAAACTCAACATATTCCCTCATTTCATCCCCACAGATATTACTAAAACTATCTTCTGATAAATCAAAAATATTTACTTTATCATTAAAAGATTTATCAGCAACCTCAACGATTTCGTTAAAAGAGCAATCTTCATGCATCTTTTTCATTTGCTCAGCTGTATTCTTTGAAGCTAAGTAAATCTCTCTTCTTACGCTAACCTTTTTGAGGGCTTGGGCTACCTGCACAACTTGATTGGCAGATATAGCTTGCATAGATAAAGAATGTAAATATTTTGATATATCTATCCCATTTGCAAAAGAAACACCTAAACTTTTAATTTTTTCACTTAAAACAATTAAATCTACCCCCTTATTGTTTTCGCAAAAAGATTTAAGCGCTATGTATACAGTGCCGGTAATATTTTCTTCTGTAGAAGCAAAGTCTTTTTCGGATATGAAGTCTGCTATAGCGCCATATTGATCTGGATGCTTTAATAAGCCAGCTAGCAGTCGATGCTCAAGCTCTAAATTATATATCATTTTACTCTAGTTCGTCTGGGTCTTGTTGCGGCATAGAAGATTCACTTAGCTCAATTTGATCAAGAAATTTTTCTAAAGATTTCCTTAAACCTAATTCAACCACTTGAGATCCCACTTTACAATTGATAGATACGCTACCACTATTATCTACATAAGCTAAAATAAACCCACCATATTGACCATTGTTAGTGAACTCATAAAGCTTATCCATTATGACTTCTGGCACCCCGTTATTATTACTTGTGTGATCCATAGTATATATTACACTATTACTTTCCTTTAGCTAATGTTTGGCGCAAATAATCCATATCTTCTTCATCGTGGATTTCTATCAACATGATATTGTTGATTTCGCAAAAGTTAAGCTTGTCTTGATCTCTTTTGAGTTGTTTAAGATAATTCATCTTGCTTTTGCCGTGGAAAAACTCAACATATTCAGTGTGCTGCCTTCCTTGAACTTCAATAGCTATATTTAATGTAGCATTGTAGAAGTCCAATGTCAAGCGAGTACCTACAATAGGAAATTCTTCAAATACTATATGGTTCTCCCAGTAAGCATAAAGTATATTTTTTACTTTCTTTTGGAATTTGCTTCGACTATCTTTAGCCCAAGCAACCCTATACGAAGATGCTTTCTTTAGTTTTTTTGTAGAACCAAATAGTGTTCGAAATATCATTCGGACAAAATTAAGTCTCTGAAGTATTTTATGAAAAAGTTTTTGATTTTTTCATCTTCTTCTACTAAAGTATTAAACTTATTTTCGCCTTGTATTGTTTCTGGTATTTCGATTTTATGCTCTAGCGCTTCGTTTCTTAAATCTGCAGAAATAGATATCCATGCCCCCTTCTTCTCGGCGTGACCCCACAAATATAACATATCTAATATCTCTTTCTCGTTCCAGATACTCTTTCCTCCAATACGACCATAAATAATAGGATAACGAATTACAGAATTAGTTTTTTCATTTGGGCTTTTCTTTACCGTAATTTTTGCATAGTGACCTATATATGGATTTTTTTGAGGGTCATATTTTTCTAAAGGCTTTTGTAGGATCATATCAGTTTTGAATCTAGGCTCAAATTCAAAGATATAATTAGCAAAATGCAATAAAGCATTACCTCCCGTAGCTGTAGTTTGCCTTATAGGGGCTTTACTATAAGGGTCTAATTTTATATCTGCACGGACTTGACTAACAAAAACTGCCATATGTCCTCGTTTAGCAAGAACTATGCTAACTTGTTTCATGAATGTCGCAGCAATAACTGCTCCTCCAGCGACTTTAGAACATTCTTCGAAACTTTTTTCTGCGTCATTCTTTGTAATTAGACCGTCTACACTATCTAATAAGAAAAAATATCTAATATCTTCAGAGTTATCGTAAACAAGGTTACGCATTGCCTCAACAACTGTTTCGTAAATATTACATTCAAACACAAAACAATTTCCATTTTGCCATTCTTCAGGTTTATTTGTGAACTCTACTCCTGAGCGGTCTTTCATGTTTTGGGATAACCGGCCTTCAGCTTTAATGTAAAAGCCTCTAGAATTAGGCACTGTATTAAGGAAATTGCGCATCAACTCTAATGCAGCAGAGGTTTTGCCTCCCTCATTCATGCCTGTAAACCGATGTAATCCGGGGCCAATGCCGCCTTGCAATTCGAAGTCTACAACCAAGCTCCCGTAAGACACTTTATAATCTATGTCTTCTTCAAAATTATAATGATGCTCTTGATTAGTTTTCAAAAAATTTGAAAGCTTATCGTTCATAGTGAGAGGGGTCGAATTTGATGTTTTTGATTTAGTTCTAGCCATTTAAAAAACTTCTGATAGATTGTGGTTTATTTTTTCTTATTATGTCTTTCCCGAATTTTTTATCGTAAATTGTTGTGTCTTCATCTTTACGAGAAACACGATGGAAATCTCTATACTTTACTCTCAAATGTTCCTCTAGAGGTTCAACCATAAGTTGAGCGAAAGATTTTAACTTAGGTCTGAATTCAGTTTTTTGCCAGAATTCTAAATTGGGATATTTCTCTATAAGTTTTTTTAAGAGCTTGGTTTCTTTTGACCAAAAACCTCTAGCCTTTGTTACTTCGATGTGTTTTTCAATAATTTTACTGAAGGCTACTTTAGGCATACAAACTATATTAACACATGAAAACCTTACGTCAACAAAAAAAGAGTCCCTTTTAGGACTCTTTTAGTAGCAAGTTGAATTGCTGGTATGTCTATGCACCAATAGACTTATGATTGAGGTGGAGAAACAGATTGCAAGCCGGGATTTTTAAGTTTTTCCTTTTTTGCTTTATTTTTTAATTCTTCGTCTATTTTGTAGCCATCTTTATTAATTGGTCTCATGTCTTGATAAGGAGTTCCTACTTCATCAACAGGAATTTCTTTATCGGGAAAAACTGCAATCTGAGTCGCTTCCAGCTCTTCTGCTTCTTTTTGTCCTTCTTCTCCAAGTTTGCCTGTCTTTTCCATTCTTTTAAGAATAGCTTTTTGAAGAGCAGGTGGGAGCTTCTTTTGTTTGTCTGTAAGCCCTCCTTTTCCTGTTTCAAGTATTTCAGGACGCATTTTCATATATTGCATAGCGCACATAGACGTAGTGTCTTTATTGCTTAATTCGGCTGTGTTGACATAAAGTTTATCATCCATAGCGCAAGAACTCATGAATTCGCCTTTAATTTCCATTTCATCTTTGCCGTAATCGGCAAATGAGACTTCTAAATTTTCTTTGTAATATTTCATTTTAAATTATTGTTTCATTGTTAGAGCTTTCAATGACCCCTTCTTCTTCGGTGTCATTATAATAGATGAGGTAACCATGAATAGAGTTTACATAATCAGAAATCTTAGTGATTTTTGATTGAACCCATGCTTCCATTTCTGTATCATCTTTCATTCCTTCCATCATTTTAAGCAGTTCTGCTATTTGGGCTTGAGCTTTATTAAGTTGAGCTTTTGCCATACCTAATTCATAATCGCTAGCTTCGCTAACATCGCAGCCGCAACCACCACCGCAATCACAGTCATCATCTTCTTCGGCTAACGATAGATTCGGGTTTATTGATAAAAGTTGCTGATGGTCCCACAACTCTTTACCGTCCCATGATCCTTTAATATAATCTGTAACTGATTTGCCTGCTTCCCACATTTTACAGCTCCAGTATCGAGCCTTCCATTTAGGACCCGGTTCAGAGCAATTATGCCTTGACCTAAAGTTTTTCCGGCGTTGTGGATCGTCCCTTTTGATTTCCATATTAGGATCTCCAAAACGAACAATTACAACATTACCTTTTTCATTTTTCACATAAACAGCGAATTTTTTAGGGCCTTTAGAAGTTCTAAAAGGCTTATTGAGAGTTTTATTCTCTTTGTCTGCTGCTATGCTGTCAGTTAAATTTACTTTAATATTCATATTAAAATTTGTTTAAGTATTCTTCAGCGTTATAAAGCTCTACTTTTGTGAACTCTACAGATGCCCCGACTCTTTGAATGTCAAGCATTTGATCCCCAGTTTTGTCGATATTTTTATAAAAATCCACACTACTTTTAGCAATATCTTGGTCTGCTTTTTTGTAAGAGTCTTTCACTTTACCTCCACGCACCATTTTTAAAAACATATTTACCCTAGCCATAGCCCACTGATCTCTAGATTTACCGGGACGATGAGAAGAAGAAAATGCTCCTGCGCCACGACGATAAACCTTTTTAAGTTGAGTAAGTGAAACTTTTTTAGAATATTTTTTGTTATGCTCTGAAACTTTATTTTTTAAAGCTTTAGTTATTCTTTCTGAAAAAGTAATAGCTGCACTAACTAGATCTTTATCATCCTTGCGTTCTAAGTTTTTTTTTGCTTTTTCTTTGGCATCAGGTTTGGTTCCAGCAGAACCGGGAGGATTCATTTTAGAGCCCTTCTTTTTTTCTTCTGGCTTTGCAGGGGTTTGAGCTGAACTTTTTGGTCCAGATCTACCTGCTAAGTTTATTTGTTTTTTGTTCATGATTACAAATAATTATACACTGAAAAGAGTGCAAAATGAAAAAGCATTTACCCTTCGCATGAAGAACAGCTAGATATGCTCCTTGAAAGCTCTTGCGCAGGGTTAGCGCTTCTTTGGTAGTAAAAACCTTTAATACCTAATTCCCACCCTTCGATAAGAAGTTGACTAACCTCTTTGGGACGAGCTTCTAAAGGCACCATTATATTAAGTGACTGACCTTGATCGATATATTTTTGTCTGGTGGAAGCCTGTATAACAACTTCTTTTTGGGATATTTCACCAAAAGTTTTAAAAATATCTTTTTCTTCTTGGGCTAGGAATTTTAGATGTTGCACAGAACCTCCTTTAACCAAAATAGACTTCCAAACATCACTTGTGTCTTTATTTTTTGATTCTAATAAACCTTTTAAATAAGGGTTTTTGTAAGTAAATTTACCTTTTGCTAAATCTTTAACAAAATAGTTAGAATTAAGAGGTTCTATAGAAGGAGAAACTTGCCCCAGAATAAAAGAACTTGATGTGGTTGGAGCAATTGCTATTGTGTGAGTGTTTCGTCTACCATAGCCTTTAAGAATGGGAGCTTCGCCGCATAAATCAGCCAATTCTTCTGATGCTTTGTCGCATTTTCTTCTTAATGCTTTAAATATTTTACTATTTAGCATTTTGGCTTCAAACGACTCAAAAGATACACTCTTTGATTGAAGTAAAGAATGCCAACCTAAAACACCTAACCCTAATGCCCTGTGGTTTTTGGCAAAATTATGAGGGTGCTTCATAAAAGGAATGCCTTTCGTTTTTTTAACAAATTCTTCGTTAACCGCATCAAGAAAATAAGTTAAAGTCTCTATGGCATCAGTTTTTTCAATTTCATCCCAATGAACTAAATTGACAGACGAAAGTACGCAAACAAAAGAGTTATTGCTGTCGGAAGCTAGAGCTATCTCGTTACATAAATTTTGAGACTTGACTTCTAGCCCTTTATCTTTGTAAACTTTAGGGTTATTATTGTTTATATTGTCTATAAAACTGATATAAGGGTAACCTGTCTCAAAACGTTTACGTATAACTTTACCCCAAATAGCTCTTTTTTTGGAGTTTCCCTCTATCATTGACTTCATCCAGTCATTCTTTATCGTTACAGCTATACTTAAGTTCTGTATAGGGTTACCGCTACTTCTAATTTTCAAAAACTCTTCTATATCAGGATGTTCAATAGGTAAATAAGCGGCAAAACTACCCCGCCTTGCGCTACCTTGGCTAACCACTTCTGATATTTTATCAAATATTTCTAAAAAATGAATTGGTCCACTAGACTCTCCTCCAACGCTTATATGAGCACCTCTATGCCTTAGGTCTCCAAAATAGCCAGATGTACCTCCTCCCATTTTGCTCATCATACCTACTTCAGCAGCCTTATACAAAATAGACTCCATAGTATCATCTACATGGGAATTAAAACATGAAACAGGTAAACCTCTATGGTTCCCAAAGTTTGTCCACACAGGGGTAGCTAAAGAATAAAAACCTTTACTCATATAGCTATAAAATTTATCAGAAAAACCTTTAATTTTTAAAATTTTTTCTGCATTGTCGGATATCTCTTTGATTCGTTCTTCTGCCGTTTGATTCTCTTTCAAATAACCCCTCTTGAGAAACCTTCTTGAGTCCTCGTTTAACCAGTAAAATTTGTCCATATTTTTAGAATAAGTCTGCTTCACTAAAGCTTTTATTTGATTTTGAATACTCTGTAGGGCGAGAGGCAAAAAAGTCTGTCATCATGTTACCTAAAACCTCTTCATCGAACCAAGTTGTACGTGAAATTATTTTTTCATCAATATCGAAGATTTTTTCAAAACCTATCTGATCAAGTGATTCATTAATTCTATTTTTAACAAATTCTTTAAGGATGCCAGCAGAAAGCAAATCTTTTTGAATTCCATTGACAATCCAGTCTACAATTTTTTCTTCAGCTTTAAAAGCTTCTTTAGCTTCGTGCAGAATTCTTTGTTCTAATTCGTCATCGAATAACTCAGGGTGCTCTGATTTAATAGTGTTTAACAACTTAATGCCTATTTTAGCATGAATATCTTCTTCTCTAGCTGTATATTTTGTTTGCTGATTAGTATCTTTTAGTAAATTTTTCTTTCCAAACCAATTTATAACATAAAATTGACTAAATAAGGATGTGTTTTCGACAAATAGAGTGAACAATATTAGTGCGTATACGAATTGTTTTTTTGAGTCTTTGTAAAATCTATGAGTATACTTCCTTAGATAGTTAACTCTTCCCTCAATAAAGTCGAGCTTCATATTTTCTTCAAACACTTCTTCTAAATCAAGAAGCTTCAATAATCTCTCGTAAGCTTCGTTGTGAATCACTTCGGTATTAGCCATTACATAACCCATATCGCGAATAGATGGGTGAGGCAAATTATCCCCAATTTTAGCCCAAAAAGTTTTTACTGCAACCTCAATTTGGCTAATAGCGGAAAGGGTTCTGATAATAATCTGCTGCTCTTGGTCAGTCAGCTTGACATGAAAGTCTTGAATATCAGAAGAAAATGAAAATTCTTTGTCTGTCCAGTGGCCATCCCACATGGAACGCCTGAACTCTTCTGTCCAAGGGTAATAATCCGGTTTACGTGATATTTGTTCGTCGAAAATCATAATTTTAGGTAAAAGAAATTACACCCCTAAAGGGGAGAGAGAATATATGTTTAAAGTTAGTAAAAAACCTTATCAGAACGATAAGGTTGCTTTAATTTCTCTGATAAGTATATTACACTATCTACGAGGAAGATTCAAGTAAAAAGATATCATTCTCTACCATTTTTTTCACAAGATCCTTAAAAGAGCTTTTTGGCTCCCACCCTAACTCTTTTAAAATTTTATCATGAGAGCCTAATAATAGCTCAACTTCGGCTGGCCTATAAAAATCTTTATTGATGGTTACCAGTTTTGTTTTGACAACCGCCGTTGTATAACTGATATCATCCATAAAATACAATACCTCATCTGTACCTTTACCTCGCCAATATACGCAGCTACTATCCATATCGATACATTTAAAAGATTCCTCTATAAATTCTCTAATAGTATGGGTTTCCCCAGAAGACACAACATAATCACGCACACTACTATTATCTACCCAATCTTTGCGATATTCATCTTGATTTAACATCCTCCAAATTGCATCCACAAAATCTTCAGCATCACTCCAATCTCTTTTTGCCTCAAGGTTACCTAAAGTAATAGGTTGAACGCTTTGTGATTTATTTAAGCTTTGGTGTATTTTTGCTACACCTTTAGAGATTTTACGGGTCACAAACTCTTCTCCACGGCGAGTTCCTTCGTGGTTAAATAACCAGCCCTGTACAGCATAAATTCCATAGCTATCCCTATAAACCTTTACAAGGTGCCTTGCTCCAGCTTTAGCTGCACCGTATGGAGATCTTGGTCTTAACGGGTGCTTTTCGTCTTGTGGCGAATATTGGACATCTCCAAATTCTTCACTTGTGCCAGCGTTGTAAAATCGTGTTTCAGGGCTATACTTACGTATAGCTTCTAAAATATGCAGAACTCCCGTGGCGTTAGTATTCCAAGTTGATACTGGAATGTCCCAACTAGCTGCGACAAAACTTTGAGCGGCAAGGTTAATAAAATATTTAGGTTTATATTTTTGAATTACGCTTTGTATTGATTCGTTATCATTCAAGTCAAAATAAACCTTCTCAAACCTATCTGAATCTATATGTTTTAAATTATCATGATTTGATACTGATAACCTTCTGACTGTACCAACTATATTGTAATCAGTATTTTTTAATAGGTAATCCACCATGTGGCTACCATCTTGCCCTGTAACACCTGTGACTATGATAATATTGTTCATAATTGCTTAATATACCATTCGTAAGTTTTTTTTAACCCCTCATCAAAGGAAGTTCTAGCCTGAAAGCAAAGCTTAGATTCTGCTTTAGAAGTGTCTAAGCATCTGCGAGGTTGACCGTTTGGCTTTGTTGTATCATATACAATATCGCCTTTATATTCTACTACGTTTTTTATTTTTTCTACTAAATCTTTTATTGTTATTTCTTGGCCTGTCCCTATGTTTACTGGTTCAGGAGAGTTGTAAAGTTTCAATGCAAGTTCAATAGCTTCAGCACAGTCTCCCGCATAAAGAAACTCTCTTGATGCTGAGCCATCACCCCATACAGTAACACTAGAAGCTCCAGACACCTTTGCTTCGTGCATCTTACGAATTAGCGCTGGAATAACATGAGAGTTCTGTAAATCAAAATGATCATACTCTCCGTACATGTTAACAGGAATAAGGTGGACAAAATTATCACCGTACTGTTGGTTGTAGTATTGGCAACCCATCATTAACGATCTCTTAGCTATACCGTAAGGAGCGTTAGTTTCTTCAGGGTAGCCATTCCAAATGTTTTCTTCTTTAAATGGCACCTCTGTGAATTTAGGGTATGAACAAACAGAACCTAAAGTTATCATCTTTTTGATTGCGTCAAATTCGCTAGCAAGCTTAAGAATATTGGTTGACATCTGAAGGTTTTTCTCAAAAAAAACCGCTGGGTTATTTTTATTAGCGCCAATACCTCCACATCGGGCAGCTAGGTGGATAATGGTGTCAAAATCGTGATCGTAAAAATATTGTTGCAACGCATCATAGTCTGACACATCTAACTGTTTAGAAGTTGGCGTTAGTAGCTCATTACCACGCTCTAACCTTGGTGTTAAATGTCGGCCCAAGAAGCCTGACGCCCCTGTTATTAAAATTTTCATATCAGTCTTTAAAAAAAGATTTGTCATTTATATTCCTATCATCAATAAATAGATCATAGAATGGTTTACCGAATTCTAATTTATGGTATTTAACACCCCACTCTTTAAATTGTTCTTTCGTTATGGAAGACCAATCCTTACCCGTGACTGTGCCTCTGGCTGTCCAATAAATAATCGTATGACCTTGCTCATACAAGAAATTTATTTTTTTGATTCTTGTCTTTTTCGGTTGTGACTTGGAGTAATCTCTATCCTCTGGAGTATCACAAATTGTTTCGTCGATATCTACAAAATAAATCATATCATTAAATAATATTTGATGTCTCAACAATCTTCCTGCAGGTATCTGTAGGTTTAATGCCTAAGTCTGCTTCTAAGTTACCTTCGTCGTTAATCGCGCATAAACTAGCATCAATTAGTTTTCTTTCATGTAACGCTTTTATGATTTTGATCTCGCAATTTAAATCATGGCATTCTTTGTTATATTCCATCCCGCGTTTATTATATGCATGAGTCAAAAACTGATTTGAAGACAAAGAAAATCCAATCATGTAAGGCTTTTTGCGTTCATTAACAAGTTGAGCTAACGACCCCATACCGACTCTTATTTGTTTATTTATCCGAATATTTATACCAAAGTAATCCAAGAGGCTCATCATTAATTTAGTGTTATTTTTATTATAATAAACTGTTTTACTAAGGTTAGTTTTAAAAAAGTTATAAAACTCACATAACTGTTTTTTGCTAATAGTGCTGGGGTTAGAGTATTCGTCTATAAATTCTCTTTCTGCCATTCTCAGATTATTATTTACATGGGCATTAAGAACTTGCTGCGAAGAATGCCGTTTGCCGTAGCCTTGATCGTGCATAAGCATATTATGCCTGATAATATAGCCGAACTGGTCAACTAAATTATCTAAGTTAATATTTTTATAACTTTTAGATCCGCAAATGATAATGTCTTTTTTTAAATTGATTAGGCTATGTTGCACAATTTTTCTTTTAAATCTTTTATCATAACAATGATTCTGCGTATTTTATATCCTCGTATGTATTTATATCTACAGATCTTTCAGGAGGAATTATCACTCCTTTGACTTTACCTTTAAAAAAATTTTTTTCGCTGAGCAAGTGACCCCAATAAGACATATAAAATCCCCCAGATGGTTTATAAAATTTTTTTATGTATTTACTGTTTGTTAATCCATGTTCTAAATTATCAAAAAAAGGCAAAACATTATCATTATTAATTAAACATGCTAATTGTATAGTCTCCGTTATTTCAGTCATACTAACAACAGAGTCACAAGATCCATCTTTAAGCATTGAAATTCCTCTTACAATATCTTCGCTAGCTATAAAGGGACAGGTTGGCAAAAAGTAAGCAAAAGCATCATACTGGCTTGGAGAGGATCTTAGAATGTCTATCATAGCCTCTAATACGGTGGCTTGTGTTGTCGCAAGTTCTCGTTCTCTAAAATGCCTCCGTACTGGTAGATCAGATACCGATTCAAAAATATGATCACCATCTGTAGATATATATATATCATCAAAACAATTTGACTCTATAACACTTTCAGTAATCCACCTGATTAAAGGTTTAAAGGCTAAAGGGTATACATTTTTATCTTTTAATCTTGTAGATCCGGCCCGGGCAGGAATGACACCTAAAATATTCATTTAATAACTTACCATTTATGTGGGATGTATTCTAATTCTGCATGTGGTTTTTGTAATACTATGATGGCATTCAGTATATCATCGTCCATATTTTCACCCTCAAAGCTCATAATGTTAAATCCTGCGTGATGAAACGCCGTGAACCATTCGCATTCTCTAAAAAAGTGATCATCTCTGTTAGACTCTTTCCAATCTACTAGTCCTTGTACTTTCTTTGAAGTTTTGTCCTTTTGCAGGTAGGTTTGATTTGAAGTAAAGTTACTCATATACGGTTCGTGTGCTATCAAATATCCGCCGTATTGCAAAGATGAGTAAATTTCAGATACAGTTTTAAGTAAGTTTGATGAGTGATGTAAAGTTCCAAGAGATATTACATAATTATAAAATCTCTTCATTTTAATATCGTTGAAGCTGCCAAGTACTAAATCGTATTTTGAATCATCTATTCGTGCTTGTGCAAAATTGTTTCTTACTAGGCTATCAACCGCTGGATAATTACATTCCATGCTATGAACAACGTCTATTGGTCTGTTTTTTGCTAGGAATATGGAAGCGTATCCATTACCGCATCCTATATCCAAAACGTTGCCAGCTATACGTTTACCTATCACTTTCTCTGCTTGCTCTAGCTTCTTTATTCTATCGTACTTACTATTGAATTTGTGATAATCATCATTAGACATAATATTATGAATGATAGCATGGAGTTCTGTTTCCCCCCTCTTTGTGTAAGGATCAGGTTCTAGCATCCAATTAATAATCTTTTTCATGTTAATTGCTACTTTCTTTCAAGTTTAAAGCTCATTTTTATCCACAATGAAGCCTCACCACTAATCTTTCTTCTCCTTCATCGCACTTGCCGCCTTTATGAAAAGTGTCAGTGTCGAAAACAATTAAAGTTCCTGCGTTTGCCTCTACGGGTATTGAAGGAAACACAGAACTTAACTCAGGATAATCTAAGTCAATTCTATTTCGAACAAGCTCATAATCGATCTTTCCTCCTGAAGCATTCCTCAATTCCTTACCCTTTGATCTTGATCCTATAGAACAACTGAATGCACCAGATTTTCGATTAATATCAGTAAGGTATAAGAAAAATTTGAAACACCAATTCCTATCAAAATGTAGCCAACCATTTCGTGCCAGCTGGCCGTCATATTTGTAGTCATAGGTAGCGAATACATTCTTACCATAACCTAACGATGAGCCGCCCACATACTGTCTGTGCAAATTTCTCATCCATGGTTTATCGTAAACTCTGTAAATAGGTGAATTTGGATGAAAAGCAGATAATGATGGTCCACGGTAGTTCCTACCAAATTCGTAGTGACCTGCTTCATTTTTGCATTTATTCAGCACATCGTCATGTAATTCTTTTAACGTATTTTGATCTAAATAGTCTTCTATGATAAAAACACCATCATTTGACAGGACTTGAATCATATCCTTTAGACTAGTTTCGGTGTCCAATTTTTGTAGTAATTTACTCATCATTAAAACCTTGTTCTGAAAGCTTTTGCACTCCTTTATTTATTGCAATCAATTTTCCAAGATTGTCTAAGTGTATTAGACATTGACCGTCTGACACTGATTCCTCTGGTCTAGGGTGTGTTTCAGCAAATACTCCATCATAATTAAAAAGAGGTGCTGAAGTAAGGTATCTGCCAGCTAGAATAGGATCACCCTGAGTTCCATAAACTTCTCTAGATCTCTGTGTAGAGTGAGTACAGTCTAAAATAACTTTATCGTAATGCTTCTTGAGTTCATCAACGATACCGAAATTTACAAATAAATCATGGTAACCAAAATTAGAACCTCTATCACATATCCATGCTTCACACTCAGCATTTGTGCTTTTAATTTTATCTACAGAAACAATGAGATTATTAGGGCCTATCCATTGGCCCTTCTTTATGTTAATTGCCTTAAAATTTTTAGCGCATTCTACGATTAAATCAGTTTGTCTGCACAAGAATGCTGGTATTTGAATTAAATCTATCACTTCGGTTAGTTTTTCTACTTGCCAGCATTCATGCACATCAGTTGTCAATTTTATATTTGGATATTTAGATTTGCATTCCCTCCATATTTGCAATGATTGATCTAAGCCGGGGCCACGACCTCCGTCAAGCGAGGTTCTATTAGCTTTATCAAAGCTAGCTTTCATGAACCAGTTATCATCAGGCTCCATAATGCTAGAAATATAATCTAAGCAATGAAAAAATAAATTTTCATTTTCCATGGAACACGGCCCTAATATCCAAACTTTGTTTTTTTCGCTCATGAGATCTCTTTAATTAATTTTAATATTGTTTTTTCTAAGGTTGGGTCTACGGATGGCCATGGCTGTCTGTCATAAAAGCAAGTAAGATTAGAAAGCCTCAACCCTGCACGTAAGCACTTATGCCATCCATGCTTCATAAAAGTTTCAAAAAAATCAGCTTCTTTCTGAAGGATCAAATTTCTATCTTTATTATTACCCTCTAGAAACAAATTTTCAATTTCAGGTTTAAAATTTCCTATTCCAGATAGAAAAGAGTTAGCTCCAGCAGATTCAAGAAAACAATATCTCCTCATGCTTCCTCCGGCGACTATAACATCAATTTCTTTATTTAAGGATCTAACAAAATTGTAAGAAGATTGCAAATTTAGATGCTCTTCTTTTATTCCTAATACCATGCCATCGGAATGAAGAGAGTTAACAATATCAGAATGGTAATTCCAATCTCCAGATATACCACTTCTCATTTTTGGCGTATGTAAATATATTCCATTACCTAAGGTGTCACAAATACATTTAACATAATCATATATTATTGAATCGCCGTAATGTCTGTCAGGATACAAAGCCATTAAAAAAGAATTGTTATCAGTATATTTTTTAGAATTGATTGCAAATTCTTTAGCTTGAGAAGAAAAAACTGGAGGTATGCCTAATATTTTATTACCATTAAAACCAGCTAAACATTCATTAAATAAATGGATTTCATCATTATTTAAAAAATTAAACTGAGAAGTCCCCGCTGTTGACATAACACATTTACCTCCATTTTTATGTAGATAATTTAAGTATGCAGAAGTTGAATTAGTTTCTAGCTTTCCCGAAGAATCGAAGCTTGGAGGTATGGCTATGACGGGTGTATTCATTTATTATGGTATTTTAGTTGGTTATTTTTTCAAGTTTAATCCTACGCAATTACTTGTTTTAGATTGGTAATCCCGCACGTATTCAGACGCTTTAAACAGGGAATCGTAGGTTCCAGCATCAAGCCAAACCGTGGAGTTGTCAAGCTGAATAGTGTGCAAATGATTTTTTTCTAAATATTTTTTATTGATATCTGTTATTTCAAGTTCGCCTCTAGCGGAAGGCTTTATTTGTTTTGCGTATTCCAGAGCCATTTTATCGTAAAAATATATCCCGGGAACCGCATAATCACTTTTAGGTAATTTGGGTTTTTCTTCTATAGATATAGCTTTTCCATTATAAAACTCTACAACCCCATATTGGTTAGGGTTTTTTACTTTTTTTGCATAGATAGTCGCCCCTGTGTTTTTAGGCGAAGGTATCTCGCCATGTACAAACGTATCCCCTAAAACTAACATAACCTTGTCACCCTTGATAAATTCTTCACTCAGCAAAAAGCTTTCAGCTATACCCTTTGGCTGATCTTGAACTATTAGATTTATCGAAAAGATATCTTTTAGTGTGTATGATATTTTTTCAAAATCTTTAATGTGTTGTGGTGATGTGATCAAGCATATATCTTCAATACCTTGACTTAAAAACAAATCAAGAGAATAATATATCATAGGTTTATCATATATTGGAAGCAGTTGCTTGTTCGTCGTTAAAGTGAGCGGGTACAATCTTGAACCACTTCCGCCAGCTAAAATAATGCCTTTCATTTCACTTTTTCCACATTTCAGAAGCAAATTCAACAAAAGCATCCATGTTTGTATACT
>Ga0209630_10001257_pt1 | contig 27601 bp, 25 predicted proteins | sample COG_01_FD_184745 | JGI IMG/M metagenome (GOLD analysis project Ga0209630, IMG submission 184745) | Pelagic Microbial community sample from North Sea - COGITO 998_met_01 (SPAdes) (version 2) | ecosystem: Environmental > Aquatic > Marine > Neritic zone/Coastal water | place: Helgoland, sampling... | reverse complement strand
GGGGGAAAGTGGATTTTTAAAGGAATCTTCCGAAGAAGATTCCGGGCTGCTGCATCAAGTCAAAGAACGTTTATAAAAGTCCACCAGTAAACTGGCTTCTTTAAATGCTTCGTTAATTTTAAAGCGGCCGCAAATGTAAGTCTGTTTTTTCAATAACTCAGCTCGAGAGCTTCATTATTCTGAACGGATTCTTGCGCCTCTTTAAGTAAAGAACTACCCTCGAAAGGGGGCGCAAAGATACGTTGCATTTTCAAACCTGCAAGGAGAAGTAAACTTTTTTTTCAAAAACTTTACTGAAGCTTTTCAAGGCTTGCTCCGGTGCGAATCGCTTTTCAATGAACTCACTTTCCTTCGAAAGCGGGCGCAAATGTACAGTGGGTAATTTGATTTCCACATGCAGATCTGCATTTTTTTTTAGTTTTTTTCTTGCAAGAGCCAAGCGCAATCCTCAATCAACTGGTTTATAGATGATTCACTGGTTCCATCATAGAATCCCCGCAGCCGTCCTTGTGGGTCAACCAGCACAACGTTCTCGGTATGCACGAAATCTTGCAGCCCACCATCTCCTCCATTCGATTCATCGTAACAGGCAAAATAGCTGCGTCGGGCCAATCGATAGACCTCCCTTTTCTCGCCCGTTAGAAACCACCAATTTGGATGTTCAGCGTTCATGCGCTTCGCATAAGTTGCCAAAACAGGCACGCTATCTGCTTTCGGAGTGACACTGTGACTCAGTATTCTCCAACCCTCCTCCCCATGAAACGCATCACGCACCTTTGTAAGGTTGGAAGTCATGATCGGACAGATGGTCGCGCACCGGGTAAAAAAGAAGTCGACAATAAGCACCTGACCAAGCACGTCGTCAAGCTGAATGTGTTCTCCATGGTGATTGATCAAATCGAAAGGTGTGATACTGTGTTGCGCCCGATTCCAATCCCGTGCATCCACCAATGCCGGATTCAAATCTGCCGGATGCAAAACGGGCAACGATTTACTGGGGTCCAAGATCAGCGCGCCGATGCACACCGCAAGCGCAAACGTTATGAGCAATGCAAGTAGCTGCCTTGGTGCCTTGGAATTGTCTGGGTTCAACTTCATCGTTCTGCCAAATACAACCACTCTCCCGCTATGCATGTTCCAAGCACACGTGTTTCGAGCACATCGGCCGGAGCAATGGTGAGCCAGTTGCGATCCATCCACGTGAGGTCTGCCCACTTCCCAATTTCGATGGTGCCCAGTTCCGCTTCCTGAAATTGAGCCAATGCCACCCATTGCGTCATGCCTCGAAGGGTTTGTTCTTTTGTCAATGCATTGCTGGATTGAAATCCACCTTTGGGATAGCCACTGGCATCTTGACGGGATACGCTTGCAAAGAATGTCTTGCGCGGATCGGTGTCTTCTACGGGGAAATCCGTTCCTAGAGCGACCATGCCCAATTGACGCAGCAGTTCTTGGTACGCATATGCCCGGCGTATGCGGTTGCGTCCCAATCGTTCGCCAGCCCAATACATGTCACTTGTGGCATGCGTAGGTTGGACCGAGGGTATAACACTGTTACGGCCGAAACCATCGAAGTCTTCAGGAGCCACAACCTGCGCGTGCTCGATCCGCCAACGTCTGTCATTGGTGCCTCCCAGAATGTCTTGGTAAGCATTGAGCACCCAGCGAACGGCAGAATCTCCGATGCAATGGGTCGCGGCTTGCAAGCTATCCTGTGCCAATGCCTCCAATTGCGAACGAAACCAAGTACCGTCTTGTGTGCCGAGGCCGTGCCAACCTGGCCGGTCAGAATAGGGCTCGAGAAGGAGCGCTCCGCGGGATCCAAGTGCACCGTCCATATAGAACTTCACGGAATGTACCGTCAATCGATCCTTGCGAATCGGCCCATTGCTTCTCAGCCATGCAATGGAGGAATCGGCTGAGCTGACCATGGCGTTGATCCGCAGCTTCAAGTCACCACTGGTATGGAGCGAATCAAGGCGAAGGATTTCGCTCGGAGCGAGACCTGCGTCGGTAATCGATGTGAGCCCTTGAGCCAACAAGCTCTGTTGGGCCTCCATGAGCGCGTTAAATCGCTCCTCCACTGCGCGCTGGGGAACATGTTTTTGGATCAATGCACACGCATTGTCAATGAGGACACCGGATGGATACCCATCTTCTCCTTTTAGGATTTCACCACCCTCTGGCGAAACAATGGATGCACGCCAAAGACCCGCTCGTTGAAGCGCAACGCGATTTACGATCAGTGCATGGCCATCGATCCGTTCGAGCACGACCGGCTTCTGCGGGAAATAAAGATCCAACAGAGCGCTACTCGGAAAACGAGGGAGTTCCCAATCGTTTTGATCCCATCCTCGGCCAACGACCCACTCATTGGGGCGAGCCGCATCATGCTCCACAACCCGTTGAACGGTCTCTTCCCAACTTTCGGTGGCAAACAAATTGGCTTCTAAGAGTCCGTCAGCATATCCGACCAGATGCGCGTGGCCATCCATAAGGCCCGGCACAATGACACCCCCTCTCGCATCTGTGGTTTCGAGCGCACTATATTTATTGAGCACCTCGCGTTCTGCTCCGAGCGCGATGATACGTCCATCTTTGATGGCCAAGGCACTCGCCACGGTGTTTTGAGCATCCATAGTGATGACCGTGGCGTTGTGCACAATTAAATCCGCTTGTTCTGATTTAAAGCCACACCCAGAGGCCATCAGCGCAAAAGTTAAAACGGACAAAACAATCTTGGGCTGAATGCAAATTCGCTCCGAATCAACTCCCTGTTTGTGTTGGTGGATCATGATTTGTGATAATGATAGGCGCTCGCCTGGGCGGATGGCATGATAAGAAGGTCCTGGATGCTCACGTGAGGAGGACGCGTGGCAATGTATAGAACCGCATCTGCGACATCCTCGGCCTGAAGGGGTTGGTAACCACTGTATACGCTCTTTGCCATGGACTCATCACCTTTGAATCGCACAGCACTGAATTCAGTCTCTGCTGCTCCGGGTGCAACTTGGGCAACTTGAATTCCGCGGGGCAAAAGGTCCATTCGCATAGCCTCTGTCAATCCATGCACTGCAAATTTTGATGCATTGTAGACGGCTCCCCCCGGATAGGCTTGCCGGCCGGCAATGCTTCCGATATTAATGATCCGCGCTCCCGCTCTCATTCGTGGAGTCAATTCTCGGGTGACGTGCAAGAGTCCTTTCACATTGGTGTCAATCATGCGATTCCAATCCTCATAAAAGCCTTGATCGATGGGCTCCTTTCCGACGGCTAGCCCCGCATTGTTGACCAACACATTTGGAATTTCAGCTTCCGTCAATGCCGCGAGGGCTTGCTGCGTAGCCAAAAGATCGCGTACATCAAAGTCGAGAATTTTAAGTACTGCCCTCCCCAATTCACTTTGAAGCGCGCGCAACCGCTCTCCTCTTCTGCCCGTCAACACAAGTTGAAACCCTTTTGTCGCAGCCATGCGGGACGCCGCAGCGCCAAAACCCGAAGTTGCGCCTGTTATCAACATCACGCCCCGCCCGTTTTGTGGTTTGTCGTTTTTCATGTCTATTTGCCAAAGGTACATTCACAAAAACCTCTACATGAAACACATTTACACGATTGGACTCGCATTGCTCGGATGCATTGGAATTCAAAACAGCGGATCGGCGCAGGCCATCACGCATACCATTGCGGAAATTCAAGGGGAATTATTCAGCTCCCCACTGATTGAACAGGTGGTCACAACTACTGGAATCGTAACGGCCAATAACGTCACGTCTGCCACATCAGGCACCATTGGATTTTTCATTCAAGATGGCGAAGGTCCGTGGAATGGCGTGTATGTCTATGACAATACACAGGCCCCTGAAATTGGAGACGAAATCATCATCGAAGCAGAAGTTGCTGAATTTTATGACGTCACCGAATTGGTGAACCTGACCTATTACAATGTCGTAAGTTCGGACAACGTGTTGCCAGCGCCCATGGCTTTGACCACGGGTGAGTTGGCAGCCAGTGAGGCCCATGAAGGATGCCTAGTCCAAATCATCAACGCCACTTGCACCGTGGCAGACGCCGATTATGGCGAGGCTATTTTCGACGATGGCAGCGGTGAAATCAAAACCAACGACTACATGTATTATCCAGAGGACGGCTGGATGGCAGAGCAGGTGTACTCCATCACCGGCTGTTTGCATTACACGTTCGAGGAGTATAAAATTGAACCTCGAAATGCCTCAGACGTGGTGGAAGGAGCGACCAATGGATTGGGCCATTCCAATTTGCCGTTGCAATTGGGCATTTACCCTAACCCCGCCCAGGATCAAGTTCGATTGAATAGTGAAACTCCCGGGCAATTGCGGATTTATGACGCGGCAGGGCGCACGGTATACAATCAAAACATCCTGAATGCTTACCCCACAATCGATGTAAGCCACCTCGACCGTGGCACCTACACGGTGGAATTTTCATCGGGACAAAGCCGCCTGGTTTCTCAATTGCTGAAGCACTGAGCGGAGCCTAGCATAAATTAGCGAATAAAAAAGCGGCCTCCAGTGGGGCCGCTTTTTTTATGCAATCAATCGGGCGTCTCGGTTGTTGATTCCGGATCCGGTTCGATCACTTCGGTAGAACTTTGCGGATCTCGCACGCTGCCTTTGTAAAGATCGAATCCCACCCAACGGCACTCCAGCGGTCCGTTGAAGCATTGAATTTTTCGCTTGGTTTTCAAGCCCACGCTTTTCAATGCTTCGGCATCAGACGAAATGATCCATGCAGAAAATCCAGACCAATTCGTTTTGAACGCATCGCCAATCGCGCTGTAAAATTCAGGTGCATCCTCCAAATCGAGGCGCTCACCATAGGGTGGATTCAAGACCACCACTCCTGATTCTGTGCGTGGCTGCATCTTGAAAAAGTTGGCCCGCCCCAATTCAGTGATGCCGTCCAATTCCATATTCGCCAGCGCCTGCCGCGTTTGTGAAATCGCTCCAAAATCTTTGTCCCAGGTAAACATGGGAGTATGCACCTTGTTCCGCTGCTCCTTCATTTCGTCGCGAACTTGCCACCACTCCTCATCATCGTATCCACGCCAATCCATAAAAGCAAACTTCCTACGATGCCATTGAATCGGCAATCCATCCGTCCAAAGCGCTGCCTCCATGGTAAAGGTTCCGGAACCGCACATGGGGTCGTACAATGGCGTCCCCGGTTTCCAGCCAGAATGTGCCAACAAGCCCGCCGCAAGCACCTCATTCAAAGGTGCTTTCGCTCCTGCAGGACGGTACCCCCTCCGGCTCAATGGACGACCCGCCGCGTCCAGTGACAGCGTGACTGCCGCATTGGAGATGTGCATATGAATGCGCATGTCTGGATCTTCTCGGTTGACGCCCGGACGAATTCCCCCTTGCTCCCTGAAATGGTCAACGATGGCATCCTTCAATCGGAGCATGGCGAATTGAGAGTGTGTAAAAATGGAAGAATGCACCGTCACATCAATCGCAAAAGACGAATGCGCCGTCATCACAGCTCCCCACTCCCACTTCTTCGCTTCTTCGTATAGTTCATCTGGATTCTGGGCGTTGAAGGACAGGATCGGCCGCAAGACCGTCAACGCAAAACGACTGGAAAGGCAAACGCGAAACAAGGTCGACATGTCGGCCTTGAACTCAACACCTCGCCGAACATCCTTCACAGCAATGGCGCCGAGATCGACCAACTCCGATACCATCAGTTGTTCCATACCCGCTAGGGTTTTGGCAAAGTAGACCGGCAAATCCGATTCTATTTTGCTCACTTTCGGACTGCTGTTCGCTGCTTTATCCAAATTTTCGTTGCTCATCCTCCTTTGCTTTTGACTTGATGCCCCTTGCCTTCCAGGGTGGAAATTACCTTTTTTCGTTGATCACCCTGGATCAATATACAACCGTCTTTGACCGCACCGCCCACTCCGCAAGTGGTCTTGAGTTCCTTCCCAAGGAGGAGCAATGCCATCGCATCACCCGAATATCCCTCCACCAATGTCACCGGTTTACCGGCGCGTTGCTTCCGATCCAGGCTAACATAAAGCAGCTGCTTGCCAGTGGCAGCGGAGGTAGACGAGGCCTCAGTTTCCTCCATGGCTTCCCATCCCGGCTGGGTGCTGAAGACCATACCATCACTATCCAGCCGAACGCGGGCATTATTTTTTTTCTTTCGGCTCATCCGGATGGCGAAGGTAATGGCGAAGGTTGCTTTAATTCTTTCCTTTTGTTGGGTAAAATCACGGAAAATCCGTATTTTAAATGGCGATGAAAAATTACAAAGTCCTTTTTTGGCTCGGAATAGCCTGTTTTAGCCTCTGTGCGACGATTGAGGCCCGTGGTCAAGGAAATTGCACATCTTTCGACTTGGATTACATCTGTCAGAACACCGAATACGTTCAAACCGTTTCTTTGGATTGTGGTATCGCATGCTTGAATGACGGCGAAGAATGCCTTGTGGCCTGCATGACCGAACAACTCGCGCTCACCAATAGTTGCATTGGTTGTTTTGGCGAACAGGTTACGTGCATCGTCGCCAATTGTTTCCTTGCGTGTGCTTTTGGCAGCGAAGAGGATTGTGCTGAATGTGCTTTGGCAAATTGCGAAGCAGGGTTCAATGAATGCGCTGGAATTGCGGACAATGACGCCGACGACTGGACCAACTTGTGCGATTGCAATGACAACAACCCCAATATCTACCCCGGGGCAGAGGGAACCGGCCAAGGGTTTGACAACAATTGCAATGGCCTTTACAGCCCGAGTGAAACTACTACGTGCCTGGCAGACTTGAACAACGACAATACCGTTGGAACCGCGGATCTCTTGATCTTCCTGGGCACCTTTGATTGCGAAAACAATTGCTTGGATGAAGCCGACATGAATTCTGACGGTGTTGTAGGAGCTTCTGACCTCCTCATTTTCTTGTCTGAATTTGGCCTTGGCTGCAATTGAAATCTACATTGAAGGAGCCCCATGACATGGACGATCCGCTTCTGCAGTATGCCGAAGCGAATAGCACGCCCGAAAACGCTGTCCTCAAATCCCTCCGGATAAAAACGTGGCAAACCGTGTTGAGCCCGCAGATGCTCAGTGATTCCGTACAGGGCAGTTTTCTGGCCAATATCAGTCGAATGATTCGCCCTCGGCACATTCTTGAACTGGGAACGTACAGCGGCTATTCCACTATTTGTCTGTCTGCCGGTTTGCAAAGTGAAGGGACAATCGACACCATCGAACCCAATGACGAATTGCACGCCATCCAAGAAGAACACTGGAAAAAAGCCGGGATCTTCGATCAAGTGCGTCGCCATACATGCGAAGCCTTAACCGCACTTCCCAACCTCAATGGACCTTACGATTTGGTTTGGATCGATGCCGACAAACTGCGGACACCAGCCTATGTCCAATTGTGCTTGAATCGAACCCGGATTGGAGGATGGATCCTGGTCGACAATGTGCTGTGGTGGGGAAAAGTACTCCCCGATCACCCTGCACCTGATGAGACAGCGTTGGCTTTGCGAAAAATGACGGAGGATCTCGCATCCCGAAAGTCCATTCGCACAACGCTCATGCCCATGAGGGATGGGCTATTGATGATTGAAAAACTATCGGATTAAAAGGTTTTCTCAACCCCTGCCTTCAGGCCAGCACCTCAGCCACTGCATCGGCAGCATCCTGCAACTGGATGACAGAGCGCACTTCAAGTCCGGAAGCATCAATCAGCTCTTTGGCCTCAGAAGCATTTGTTCCTTGGAGGCGAACGATGATGGGAACATGAATGTTGCCCATGTTTTTGTAAGCGTCTACAACGCCTTGAGCGACCCGATCGCAGCGCACGATTCCCCCAAAAATATTGACCAAAATTGCTTTCACCTCAGGGTCTTTCAAGATGATGCGAAAGGCTTTTTCCACACGTGCTGCGTCTGCCGTGCCGCCAACATCGAGGAAATTTGCGGGTTCGCCACCACTCAATTTAATAATATCCATGGTCGCCATGGCAAGTCCGGCGCCATTGACCATGCACCCCACGTTACCATCCAACTTGACATAATTCAACCCTGCCGCATCCGCTTCCACCTCGGTAGCATCCTCTTCCGTCACATCCCGCATCGCAGCGTAGTCCTTGTGCCGATAAAGGGCATTGCCGTCCAATGAAACCTTGGCATCTACAGCTATGACACGGTCGTCAGATGTCTTGAGGACGGGGTTGATTTCGAACATCGTGGCATCACTTCCGACATATGCATTGTAGAGAGAGCGAACAAACTTGGTCATTTCTTTGAACGCCTTTCCCGAAAGCCCCAGATTGAATGCAATTCGTCTCGCTTGGAATCCTTGCAGCCCCAGCGCCGGATCGATGGCTTCTTTGAAGATGAGCTCTGGCGTCTCTTCCGCTACTGCCTCAATGTCCATTCCACCTTGTGGCGAGTACATGATGATGTTTTGGCCATTGGCTCGGTCGAGCAACACGCTCATATAAATCTCGCTTGGCTCGCTTTCTCCGGGACCATATACATCCTCAGCGATCAACACCTTGCTCACTTGCTTTCCGTCGGCAGTTGTTTGTGCGGTGACCAAGTGCCCCCCCAAGATGCCTGCTGCTTTGTCCTTCACTTCAGCCAAGCCTTTGGCAATTACAACGCCTCGTGAACCTGTTTCTGTGACACTTCCTTTTCCCCTTCCTCCCGCGTGAATTTGAGCTTTTACAACAAACCACGATGTACCGGTTTCTTCCGCCAAGGCAACAGCAGCTTCGTGAGCCGCCTCAGGCGTGTCCGCTACGCGGCCATTTTGAATGGCCACACCAAAACTTTTCAAAATGGATTTTCCTTGGTACTCGTGAATGTTCATGTCCGTATTATCAAAATTCGGTGCAAATGTAGGCAACAGAAGGCCGGTTTCTGATGTAGTTTGCAAACATGAATGCGACCATGATTCAAGCCCGCGGCATCGTGAAACAATTTGGCTCATTGCAAGTCCTTAAGGGAATCAATTTGGACATTCAAAAGGGAGACATCACCTCCATTGTCGGTGCTTCAGGTGCAGGGAAAACCACCTTGCTGCAAATCCTTGGAACCCTCAACACTCCCGATGCCGGAACGCTTCGCATTGGAGATGAAGATGTGCATACGCTTGGCCGCAAGCAACTGGCAGCATTCCGCAACCAACACATCGGATTCATTTTTCAATTCCACCGTTTGCTTCCTGAATTCACCGCGTTGGAAAACGTGCTCATGCCCGCTTGGATCGGGGGACACGACCAAAAAAATGCAGAAGAATACGCGACAAAGCTCCTCGTCGACCTCGGCCTTAAAGATCATTTGAATCAATCACCAGGCACATTGAGCGGCGGAGAACAACAGCGCGTGGCAGCGGCACGAGCACTGATGAATCGACCGAGTGTTGTCCTAGCGGATGAGCCAACCGGCAATTTGGACTCTGGAAATGCGGAATCCCTCTTTGACTTGTTTATCGAATTGCAAGAGCGCGTTCAGCAGACCTTTATTGTCGTCACGCACAATGAGCAACTTGCTCAACGTGGAAATCACATCTTGCAGCTCTCAGACGGCAAGCTAGTCTGAATGATGGCGTAGCCATTTTCAATGTGTTTTGGATGAATATTTACTATGCGTGCATAATTTTTTACTGCTTTACTATGCACGCATAGCTTTCATCGCTATATTAGGAGCATGAAGCCCTTTGACACAATCGATTTTCATTTGCGATGGGGCTGGACAAAACTCTCGCGTTTATATGCCTCTGAAGCAGAACGTCGGGGAATCCCATTTTCCTATGTGTTCATTCTCCTTCATACGGAGCGCGAAGGAACCCCGTCGACTCAACTCGGCCCAAAAATGGGCATGGAATCCACAAGCCTCAGCCGTTCACTGCGTGGAATGGAAACATTGGGTTTGATCGAACGTGTGCCCGATTCTTCAGACGGCCGGGTGGTTCGGGTCTTTCTCACCAAAGAAGGTGTCGCAGCCAGAAGGCAGGCAAGAGACCTTGTTGTAACGGTAAATACACGACTGCGCGATCTGCTCGGAATCGAATCCGTCACTCGTCTGCTCGAAGAAATGAAACGCTTGAATGAAATTTTGGATCACCCGGAAGAACTTCTCCAAACCATCCAAAGTCAACCTCCCAAATCTCCCACACATTCATGACCACACTCCCCTTGCACAAAATCAAACGCGTAGCCGTTTTAGGTTCAGGCGTTATGGGATCAAGAATCGCCTGTCATTTGGCCCAGACCGGATCTGAGGTGTTACTGCTCGACCTTGCAACGCAAGATGGACCGAAAAATGGAATTGCAGCTGGCCACCTCAAAACCGCTTTGAAGTCAAATCCATCGCCCATCTATTCAAAGCGATATGCAAAACGCATCGAAACTGGCAATTTTGATGATGACTTGGAAAGGCTAGGCGAATGCGATTGGATCATCGAAGTCATCGTCGAGCGCTTGGACATCAAACAGCAATTGTTCGAGCGAATTGAGGCGGTACGCAAACCAGGTACATTAATCACAAGCAACACTTCTGGAATTCCTATTGGGCAACTAAGCGCGGGCCGATCCGAAGATTTTCAGCAGCATTTTTGCGGAACACACTTCTTCAATCCGCCACGTTACTTGCCGTTGCTCGAAATCATTCCAGGCCCCCAAACCAAGCCTGAAATCTTGGATTTTTTCGCCCGGTACGGGGAACGCATCCTCGGCAAACAAGTAGTCTTATGCAAAGACACGCCTGCATTCATTGCCAACCGCGTCGGTGTGTTTGCCATACAAGCGTTGTTCCATACCGTCGAGGAAATGGGACTATCGGTTGAAGCGGTCGACAAGCTGACCGGGCCCGCCATGGGACGGCCCAAAAGTGCCACCTTTCGCACGTGCGATGTCGTAGGCCTTGACACCCTTGTTCACGTGGCAAAAGGCGTCGCGGACAATTGCCCAGCGGATGAACGCAAGCAAGTCTTTGAAATCCCCGGATATGTTCAACACCTCGTCGATCATGATCAACTCGGCTCGAAATCGGGCGCTGGATTTTACAAAAAGGTCAAGGATGAAAATGGGAAAAGTGAAATTCTAGTACTCGATCTGAAAACAAAAGAGTACCGATCCAAAACGAAAGTAAAATTTGCCACCCTTGATGCGGCGAAGGCAGTGGATGATTTGCCCAAGCGCACAAAATTGCTGTTCAATGGTACCGATGAAGCGGGTGATTTTTACCGGCGAATCTTTTCGGATGTATTCGCTTATGTGGCACAACGAGTTCCAGAAATCGCCGATGCGCCTTACCGAATCGATGATGCAGTCCGTGCTGGTTTCGGATGGGAATTGGGAGCCTTTGAAAGCTGGGATGCCATTGGGTTCGAAGCCGGTTGTGAAGCCGTCAAAGCCAAAGGACTGAACCTACCTACGTGGATTGAGCGGTTCGCCGAAAAAGGCAACGGTACCTTCTACCAAAACCGAGATGGCGTGCGAGAATGTTGGAATCCCAAAAGCGAGCAATACGAACAGATTCCAGGCCAGGAAGAGCGAATCGCACTCAGTTGGCTCCCTGAGTCATCGGTGGTTTGGTCCAATACTGGCACTACGATCCAAGATTTGGGGGACGGTATTTTGAACATCGCCTTCCACACCAAAATGAATTCGATCGGCTCCGAAGTCTTGGAAGGGCTTAATAAGGTCATTGATCTCGCCGAAGGCGATGAAAAATGGAAAGGTGTGGTGGTTTCCAATGAAGGAGCACAGTTCAGCGCAGGAGCCAATGTTGGCATGATTTTCATGCTCGCTGTGGAACAAGAATGGGATGACCTGAATTATGCCGTGCAACTGTTTCAACGAACGATGATGCGCATGCGCTATTCGGGTATTCCCGTGGTCGCCGCTCCGCACCAAATGGCACTGGGCGGGGGTTGCGAACTCTGCCTGCATTCCGATAAGGTCATTGCTCACGCCGAAACGTATATGGGGTTGGTGGAATTCGGAATTGGCGTCATCCCAGCAGGCGGCGGCACCAAGGAATTTGTCGTTCGATTGAACGATGAGATGCACGACGGTGACATGCGAATCAATCGGCTGCGCGACCGGTTCTTGACCATTGGACAGGCCAAGGTGGCAACTTCGGCGCACGAGGCCTTTGAATTGGGCTACTTAAGAGAGGGAATTGATGAAGTTGTCGTAAACCGGAGGGATCAACTGGCAAAAGCCAAACGCGCCGCCATGGAATTGGCCGCTTCCGGCTACACAATGCCAATCGAGCGGAAGGACATCACTGTCGCCGGCCAAGAGGGATTGGGCATTGTATATGTGGGAGCCAACAGCATGAAGAGCGGGAAATTCATTTCTGAACACGATCAGCTGATCAGCGAAAAACTTGGATATGCAATGTGCGGAGGCGATTTGAGCGAGCGAACCGAAGTCTCCGAACAATATCTATTGGATTTGGAACGCCAAGCATTTGTTGAATTGTGCATGCAACGCAAAACACTGGAGCGCATGCAAAGCCTCATTCAAAAGGGCAAAATCCTAAGAAACTAAAGCCATGAATGCATACATCATAGGAGGATACAGATCCCCCGTTGGAAAATCCGGCAAAGGAGCATTTCGATTTGTGCGGCCCGATGATTTGGGCGAACAGGTCATCCGCAAGTTGCTGGGTGACTTCCCACAATTGGATAAAGAACGCATCGACGATGTCATTGTCGGCAATGCCACGCCTGAAGCGGAGCAGGGCTTGAACATTGGAAGAATGGTCAGCCTCATGGGCCTGGACACCGAGAAAGTTCCCGGTATGACGGTGAATCGCTACTGCGCAAGCGGTTTGGAAACCATTGCCATTGCTTCCGCTAAAATTCATGCGGGTCTCGCCGATTGCATTTTGGCCGGTGGAATCGAATCGATGTCCCCCATTCCATTTGGCGGATGGCGCATTGTTCCCAATGCGCGCGTTGCCAAAGCCAATCCCGATTGGTACTGGGGAATGGGGCTTACAGCGGAAGCCGTTGCCAAAGACTTTGACGTCAGCCGCGAGGCGCAAGATGCCTTCGCGCTCAACAGCCATTTGCGCGCAGCAGCCGCTATTGATGCGGGCCGATTTGCACCTGGTATTGCCCCCATTGAGGTGACGGAAGTTTATTTGGATGCCGCCGAAAAAAGACAGGAAAGAAAACACATGGTGGACACCGACGAAGGTGTGCGCCGCGAGTCCTCCGAAGCGGGGCTCGCGCGGTTGCGCCCCGTTTTTGCACAAGGTGGAAGCGTTACCGCAGGCAACAGCTCCCAAACCTCGGATGGCGCAGCCTTCGTGCTTGTCGTTTCCGAAAAAATGCTCAAGGAATTGAACGTTGAGCCGGTCGCCCGCTTAGCGAGTTATCATGTAAGTGGTCTTGAGCCGCGCATCATGGGGGTTGGCCCAATTCATGCGGTTCCCGAAGCGCTTCGAAAAGCTGGACTGACTAAAAATGACTTGGGTGCGATTGAATTGAACGAAGCCTTTGCTTCTCAATCCGTTGCCGTATTGAAGGAACTTGACCTCGACCCCGAGCGGGTGAATCCGAATGGCGGCGCGATTGCACTGGGGCATCCACTCGGATGCACCGGCGCGAAGCTAACCGTGCAAATGATGAATGAATTGCACCAACGCAAGTCGCGTTACGGGATGGTCACCATGTGCGTTGGCACCGGCCAAGGAGCTGCAGGAGTTTTCGAAATGATGAACGTTTAATTAGGTAGTAATATGTCTGATCAATCAAAGGCCTTGCGCGGAGGCGAATTTTTAATCCGCGAAACCACAGCAGACGCTATTTTCATTCCAGAAGAATGGACGGAAGAGCAGCTGATGATGAAACAAATGACGCTGGATTTTGTCGAGCAACGCATCATCCCGAACCTGGAGCGCATCGAACAACAAGAGGACGGACTCGTTCCCCAATTGATGGAAGAAGCGGGAGAATTGGGACTCATTGGTAGCTCCGTACCCGAAGATTTGGGAGGAATGGGGTTGGATTTCAAATCCACCATGCTCATTACCGAAGCCATCGGTGGAGCGCATTCGTTTAGCGTCAGCTTCAGTGCACACACTGGAATCGGCACATTGCCCATCCTGTATTACGGAAATGAAGCACAAAAAAAGCAATGGATTCCTGGCTTGGCCTCTGGACAGCTCAAAGGATGTTATTGCCTTACCGAGCCGAGCGCCGGATCGGATGCCAACAACGGAAAAACCACAGCCAAACTCACCGAAGATGGACAGCACTACCTCATCAATGGTCAAAAAATGTGGATTACGAACGGCGGCTTCGCCGATGTAATGATCGTCTTCGCCAAAATTGATGACGACGAAAACCTTACCGCTTTTATTGTCGACGGCCACGCCGAAGGGATTTCGAAAAATCCAGAAGAAAAGAAGATGGGCATCAAAGGCTCATCCACTCGTCAAATCTTCTTCAATGACGTGAAAGTACCTGTCGAAAATTTGCTCTACGAACGACAAAAAGGTTTCAAAATCGCCGTCAACATCTTGAACATCGGACGCATCAAATTGGGAGGAGCCGTGCTCGGCGCTGCCAAAGATGCTTGTACCCATGCCGTGCGGTACGCGAATGAACGCGAACAGTTTGGACGACCCATTTCAAAATACGGAGCCATCCGATACAAACTGGCTGAGAGTGCCATTCGATTGTTTACCAAAGAGTCTGCCCTTTACCGCGCCACGCAAAACATCGACGATGCGATTGCCGCGCTCAAAGCAGGTGGCATGGAACACGGAGAGGCGACCTTAAAAGGAATTGCAGATTTCGCGCCGGAATGCGCGATGATGAAAGTCTTGGGCTCGGAGGTATTGGATTACGTTGTCGACGAAACTGTTCAGATACACGGAGGCATGGGATACAGCGCGGAGACCCGCGCTGAATTGGCGTACCGAGATGCCCGAATCAATCGGATTTTTGAAGGAACGAATGAGATCAATCGCATGCTCACCGTGGACATGATCCTCAAGAAGGCCATGAAAGGTGAAATCGATCTCATGACACCCGCAATGGCGATCTCGTCGGAATTGACCGGTGTGCCGGACATGACACCGCCACCCACTGATCTGTTCGAAAAGCAACTTCAGTATGTTCGGAATTTCAAAAAAGCCATTCTCATGGTTGCGGGATCGGCGGCTCAAAAACTGATGATGAGTTTGGCCAAGGAGCAAGAGATACTCATGAACATTGCCGACATGGCCATTTGGGCTTACACCGCGGAGTCAACGATTTTGCGGGTTCAAAAACTGCGCGGATTGCGCGGGAATGATGCCGATTTGAGCATTCAAGAGGCGATTATGCGGGTCTATACCTATCAAGCTTCGGAATGGATTCACAGCGCTGGCAAGGAGGCCTTGCTCGCATTCGCGGAAGGCGATGAACTGAAGATGATGCTCATGGGCATGAAGCGATTTGCCAAAACCGAAGATTTCAACACCAAGGAAGCAAGGCAATTGATCGCGATGCATTTGATCGAGAAGAACGAATACGGACTTTGATTCGGTCAGCCTCGAAATAAGCGTCAACGAACCGGGTGAATTCTTTGTTGAAATCAAACGAAAATTCGTGCCCTTCGGTGGCAAGTGTGCAGGTACTTTTGTGGCATGGCAAAAAAGAAAAGCATCATCACGAAAGCCTCGGAGAAATTCCTAGCGGCCTACCTGAATAACGCAAGCCCAACGGGCTTTGAAAGCAGTGGTCAACAGCTTTGGCTGGACTACATACGCCCGTACATCGACGAGCACATGGTCGACACCTACGGCACAGTGGTTGGCGTGATCAATCCTGACGCGCCTTACAAGGTGGTCATCGAGGCACATGCGGACGAAATCAGCTACTTCGTGCATTACATTACTTCGGACGGCTATATCTACTTGAAGCGCAACGGAGGCAGTGACCATCAAATTGCACCTTCAAAGCGCGTGGACATTCACACGCCTAAAGGCATCGTAAAAGGGGTTTTTGGATGGCCCGCCATTCATACGCGCACCGCGGGGAAAGAAGAAGCTCCGAGCATGAAAAATATTTTCCTAGACGTCGGCGCAAAGGACAAAAAGGAAGTAGAAGCCATGGGCGTTCACGTCGGATGTGTCGTCACCTATGATGACCAATTCATGGTCCTGAACAAGGACTGGTACGTTGCACGTGCATTGGACAACCGCGCCGGAGGATTCATGATTGCTGAAGTGGCGCGATTGCTGCATGAGCAGAAAATCAAATTGCCCTTCGGACTCTACATCACCAATTCGGTGCAAGAGGAAATCGGCCTGCGTGGTGCTCAAATGATTGCAGAACGCATTCAACCCGATGTGGCCATCGTCACCGATGTGACGCATTGCACGCAAACGCCCATGATGAATAAAATTGAAAATGGCGATGTGGCGGCGGGAAAAGGTCCCGGAGTAACCTATGGACCGGCTGTGCAAAACAACCTGCTGCAGCGCATCATCGACACCGCAGACGCTCAGAAAATCCCTCTTCAGCGCATGGCCGCGAGCCGTTTTACGGGAACCGATACCGATGCATTCGCCTATTCCAACAAAGGAGTCGCCAGCGCACTCATCAGCTTACCCCTGCGCTACATGCACACCACTGTGGAGATGGTGCACCGCGCCGATGTTGAAAATTGCATCCAACTCATCTTGGCAACATTGCAGAACATCAAAGAGGGCGAGGATTTCAAATACATCAAGTAAATCAAAGGCCGCGCTGTAAAATCACTCTGTCAGCAGGCGATTGATTTCGATGGCGTTTCGATTGATCTCTGCGGTCTGTTCCGCATTCAAGTTTGAAGCCTGGTCTGTGATTCGCTGAATTCTCAGCGCCATGGCCCGGGCTTCTTGCATCTTGTGCAAAAGGACTTCGCCTCGGCTGGAGACGGCCTTGTGCTCATGAAACAACATCGATGCCTCATTCACCATTTCCTTGAGTTCCGATTCATTCCAAGGTTTGGCAATGTACTTGTAGATCTGCCCCTTGTTTATGGCGTCGATGACAGCGTCGATATCTGCATGGCCCGTGAGCAACATGCGGATCGGATCGGGAAAGTCCGGCATGATCAATTCGAAAAACTCCACCCCACTCAGGGTTGGCATTTTCTGGTCAGATATGATGACCTCAATGGGTTGTTCGCGCAAAATCCTCACCGCTTCGGTAGGCTCGGTGGTCACATGAACATGGAAATCACGTCGAAATGCCGCCCGAAATGCCGTCAGGTTGTGCAATTCATCGTCCAAATACAATACGTTGATCATAACGGAAATCGAATAATAAATTCTGTACCAATGCCTTCTTCTGTCTCTACTTCCACCTCCGCATTGTGGTCACTCAAGATGCCCATGACAATGCTCAATCCTAACCCTGTGCCTTCCCCAACTGATTTCGTTGTGAAGAAAGGATCAAAAATTTGTGACTTGACCGCTTCCGACATCCCGGTGCCACGGTCCTTAATTCGCACCTCAATCCAAGACTGACCAATGCTCTCCACCTGGCTCGAAGAAATCTCCACGATTCGTTCTTCTATGGCCAATCCAGTGGCTTCCATGGATTGTGCTGCGTTGGTGATGATGTTCATGAACACCTGATTCAATCGCCCGGGCTGACAGCTTACCAATGGCAATTCTTCGCCCATATTGGCTTCGACCACTGCTTGATCTTTCAAATTGCTCCTCAAAACGATGAGGGTCGATTCCAGGAGTTCATTGATTTGAGCCGAGGTAAAGTTGTCGCCATCCATCCGACTGAATATCCGCAGGCCTTTCACAATCTCCGAAGTGCGTTTTGTGCCGTCCTCAATTCCGTGCAGAAGCTCTTCGATTTCCTTCTGGGTGAAGTCTATGTCCAATTTACCGAACATCTCCTTCAATTGAGCCAATGCGACCAAGAGCTCTGGATCATCGGGATCCAATGCTTTGAATCCATCAATGACCTGATTCAAATCCTCAAAATCGCGTCGCAGCGACTGCGCGCTGGAAGCGACAAAATTGATGGGATTGTTCAACTCGTGGGCAATGCCCGCCGTTAATTGACCGATGGACGCCAATTTTTCACTTTGGACCAATTGCTGCTGGGCGGATTGCAAGTCCACAAGCGTGTCCTTCATGCTGCTATTGGCACTTTCCAACGCTGCTGTCCGTTTGGCCACCCGTTCTTCCAAGATCGTATTCTGTTCGCGGACCATTTGCTCGTTCAACTGGGAAACACGCAATTGCTCTTCGCGTGCATTGACGGTTTCTCGCTTCAATTGGTTGATGCGACTCGCAAGGGCCAAACTCAGCACGACCACCTCGATGGCACTTCCCATTGGAAGCGCGTAAAATGTCCATGCATTGTAAGGTATCACACCGGTATCTTTCAATACAAAAACCACCACTGCCAAAATGAAGACGGTGAAGGCCAAGAGAAAGTACTTCGCAGGACTGTAGCCCTTTCGCATCGTGATGATGGTACCGGGAATGAAGAAGAAAATCGCGGCAGCACAAAAGTTGATCAGCTGGTAACTCCATTCCAATCGCCCGATCAACGCCAAACCAAGCGCCAGCAAATAAAGTATAAAGTAGCCATTCAACAGCTTATTGAGCCACGGAACGTATCGGCTCAAACGCAGGAAATTTTGGACAAATACAATGGTCGTAATCCCACTAAAAACACCAAACAAGTGGGTGAGGCGCAAATTCAACCATGGCCAGCGGTCAATGCCAAAAATGGGTGCGTATCCGTTGAGCACCAACTGCGTGCCTCCAATGGCAAAAATGAACAGCACGTATTCGAGGTAGCTTCGATCACCAATGCTCAAAAACAAGAATAAATTGTACAAAAGCATCACCAACATGACACCAGCATAAAGCGCAAATAGCACATCCCGTTGATGGGCATCTTCCAGCACTTTTCGCGGTCCAGAGATGCGGAGGGGAATGATCATGGGCTTATTGGAGTGCATGCGAAACAGCGCATGCAGCTCGTTACATTCCACCAATGGCACGGGAAAAGACGGATATGTTCCAAATTGATGACCCTCGGATGGGGCGTTCATCACACCTCCCGGGTAATTGGCAATGATTTTTCCATCGCACACCATAAAGCATGTCAAGTCGTCAATTCCAGCATTTTGAATTTCAATCAATTTGCCATTTTCCGTCATGGGGTCCAATGTCAGGCGCATCCATTCGACCCCTGCCCCCATCCCCAAATTGGGCACCAATTGATCAAAGGCGACCCATTGGTCAGAAGTAGCAACCGTTTCGACCTCCAGCAATTCCAAGTTGTAATCTTCGGGCAAATACTCCAGTCGGGTTCCGATGAACTTTTGAGCTTGAACTGAAAAAGTTGAAATCAGAAAGAATACAAGCGACGCAGTACGAAAGCAACGCGTTGCACACGGATGGACAGAAGCGCGTTCCATCATCACACTTCGATACGGAACTTGAGCTTTAAATCACCTTTAGGACCTCGGACATTGAAACTTGCTCGCTCCGGATCCTGCCAAATGTTCTCCAACAGTTCACGGACTTGCGGCTGCACAGCCTCGATGTTTTCAGGGAACGTATACCGAGCAATTGTGGCCCTTAACTTTTCTGTCGGATACGTAAAGTAGCCATCTTGGCCAATCCCTTCCTCGGTGAAAAATGCCAACGGCGCCTGCATTCTCCGCGTAACCGGAGAGGTCAATGCGAAAAGATGCCGCCCTCCGACCATCGTCAGCGTGGCCATTGCCGCTTGGATTAGAAAAGTCGCCTCCACCCCCATTCCTGCCAATTCGATGCTGTTCCACATCCCGCCCAATTCGTAGGCGCCTTCGTCTGCATACGCCTGCATGTGACGGGCAAGGTTTTCGTCTTGGTTGCCGATGGCTTTGATCAATGGCATGTCTTCAACATCCCGCACACCATGCATTCTCGCTCCACCCAGCACACGCTCCGTTTTGCCATCAACACCAATTCCTTTCGCAACGGCTGCTATGACAATGACATCGGGATCTCCGATCCATTCCCGATTGAATGTCGTCAGTTTCTTGATGCCATAGGCTTGCAGGACGGCTTGATGTCCGTCCACCAAATCATGGCAGCAATCCAAGTACTGGTCTGCGCGAAAAACGCGCACCTCAGCTTCTCCAATGCGCTCTGCGTTGCGAACGCGATCAATCGACGGATTCAACGAACTGCTCATCCCATTCCAAGTATAAACGGGCATCTGGTGCTGGATCCCCAAGTAAAATTTTACGCGCAGCCTGGGTTGCATGTGCACCTCCAGCTGCTACGTCCGAATACAATTGAGGCCAGCCGACAAGCGTCGATCCCACCTCCTCCAAACTCTTTAACCCTCTGGGCGATGCTTGACCTAAATCAATGAATGCATTGAAAAAATCAGGCGTCCATTCCTTCGCTTCCAGCATCGCTTGGAGCATTTCATCTGAAATTCGACCATGCAGATACCCGTCAACGCCTTGGTCATAACGCTCAATATCCAACATTCCCCGGTCTGACGTTTCCATGAGTACAGGAATCTCCTTCTCGCGTGCATGCAATCGAATCCGTGCTTTGGCTGAAACTTGATCGCACGCATCGCACACCAAATCCAACCCTTCAAAAAACCCTGCGGCATTATCAGAAGTCAACCCTTCGATTTGCACTTCAACCTTAAAATAGGGGTCGACCTCAGCTATCGCCCTGGAAATAGCAACCCATTTTGGGAGGCCGAGATTCTTCACGCCTGTCTGAATTCGATTCAAATTGGACAATTCCAAGTCATCGAAGTCAGCAACCTTCAAAGAACCGCACGTTCGTTCCATCACCAAACTCATGGCGAAGGCGCTGCCAACCGATAGGCCGACAATACCGACTTGTTTGCTTCGAAGCAATTCTTGCTCCTCCCTTGTGATCTTGTTACGATTGCGGTTGGTGCGCAATTCGATGAACTCATCCTCATTCAGCAAACGAACGAGGGTTCGACTCCAGGGATACCAAACCCAACACCCTTGATGCGCCCATCCCTCATCTCCAAGATGAAGCGACAAAGCGTCGGAAAGCCCTTCGGGATTGGAGCGCAATCGAGGATTCCGAGTAACCAATAATTCCGCCACCTGATCTTCCAACGTATCGAAGACCTCATAGGCCGTCAATTCGGCCAAAAACGCCTCATAAGCCTGCCTATCAGACTCCTGAGAAAGCTCAAATATTGTGGCTTTAGCGGCGGGAATTTGGGGCTTCTGTACCATGGCGTTTGAGTCATCAATTTCGGCTTAATTCCCGCCCAATGCTCCCGGCGCTTGGGTTGTTTTTAACAGCGTGATATGGGGAACAACGCAACTTTCTTAAATGGTTCTACGTAAAGAGTGGACCCGTGTAAAAACACAATTCATGACTCCTCATCATTCCACCCCAACCGTTTGGGCGTTTTATAGCAATCGCAACGAAGCTGAAAATCTCATCAATCGGATTTCAGATTTTTGCGAAGGACATGTTTGGGACGCTGATGAATCAGTGACGTTTCTGCAAGACATTGACGCACACCGGTCATCATGGATGTTGGTCGACAAGAAACATGCGGACGACAGCAAAATTCAAGCTCTCGCTTTCCGTGCTACGGAACAATATGAGTTTTTCCGCTGCCTCATCATCGGCTCAGAAACACCGGATAAATGGCCTGAAACTGCCATCCATTTGGACAAAAACACGCTCTCCACAAGCATCATCGATCGGCTTCGAAATGAATCCCATGTGCTGCGAATAGCGAGCAGCCGCGTCCGACACATGCGCCGTTTGCAGAACCGGCAATCAAGCTGAACCTGTATAAATTTTGATGTGTCCTTTGGCCAGAGCATTGGCCATCTCTCGGATCGCGACCATGGCCGCCTCGGTTTCCAGCGAAACTTCCTCCTTCCGCATTCGCAAGACCAGCCATCCATACAGAGCGGTCAACATGCGCTCCACGGGATGGTTGAATTCCCCTTTCATTTTCCGCTCGTTTAGCTCATTTAACAAAGGTTCCGCCGCCTGAAATGCCGCGACATATCGGGCATCTTCCATGGGACCCATGAGCAAATCATGGAGCAGAGCCATTTCGGTGAGCGTCTCTTGAGCATGGGCCGCATGACCCGTCTCCTCCAACCGTTCTTGCTGCATGGTTTTGCTGAGTTCCAGAACCCACTCGAGATCTTCATCTTCTTGACCAGCAAACATGGAGCGCAATGCGCCGACATCAAAATTCGCGGCGCGAACAACGTCCTCCATCTGCCAAACATAAAGCAGGTATTCGACGATGTGGGACTCCTTCTTAATCGCAGCTGTTGTCATGGTGTGGCATCGTTTTCTGTTGCTTCCAAATCCGGCGTTGGAACATAGCGATCGTTCATGAATTGAATCAGCGCCGAGGTCACATCAAAGGCTTCGCCACCGAAGAGCACGCCTTCACCTGAACGGCCCCAATTCAATACCAAATCCAACCCCGACTCCTCCGCAAACACCGCGACTTCTGCTGTGAGGTTGACGGCGATTTCTTCTTGAATCATCGCCTCCATTTCAATCAACTCCGACTGCTGTTGAGACTGCATTTGGGTCAACGCATTTTCAATCTCTACCAAACGATTCTGTGCCATCAACACTTCATCTTCCGTGGCGCTCGGTCCGTTCGCGTAATTGATCAACTCCTGCGCCTCCTCCTGCAACGGTCGTCCTTTCCGCTCCATGGACATTTGCGCTTGCTGCACCGCAATGAACATCGATTTTTCGCGATCGGAAATGAATTGATAATTAACCTGGATGGAGTCCCCATGCACGAATGCAACGACTGCCGACTTTCCGTCTCGAATGCCCTCGGGCAATTCAGCATTGCTCGTTTCTACCACCTGGTAGGTCAAGAAACCCGACCACAAGGCTAAAAACGCGACGGCTACAACTGTGATTTTTTCGTTCATATTAATCGTTTGAATGTTCTAAGAATCCTGCACGCATCGAAACAAAACCGTGCAATACGGATTCGGCCATTCGATTTGCCAAATCTTCCAATGCCGGAATGCTCGTATCCGTTTGATCGACTTTAAACACTTGCTCATAACGGTCCAATTCAAAACGCAGTTGGTACTTTTCATTCCAACTGGTCACAGTAATTCGCATCAAGCGATGTGGGATTTGACAGACCGTTCGCATGGTTTTCCAATCTAATTTGGCCGTGAAGATAGAATATCCGCGATGACCAAAGCCGAGCAATGGGACCCTTCCCTCGAAAACATTCTAGATGCATGTCCTGCTGCCATCTGGCGAGAAATGGCATGGGCCATTGGGAGCGCACCCATGCTGCAAGGAAACTCGACGGAATTGCCATTTCTCTGGCGCACCGATTACCACACCAGCGCACTTCGATCCTTTCGAGATTACCTGCCCCGTTGGGAACTACAATCCCACTCCGAAATGGATGTGCTCGGAGATCGTCCGATGCGCTTAGGAAAAAGATTCGAACAGCTCGTGAATTGGTGGTTTGAGGCATGCCCGGAATACGATGTCCTTGCCAAAAACTTAGTGATTCAAGGGAGGGACCGTACGCTGGGTGAAATGGATATAATCGTGCGCGACGCGCAAACTTCGCAGGTTCTTCACTTGGAACTCGCCTGCAAGTTTTATTTGCAAACCCGCGTCTCCGGCTCCTGGAATCATTGGGTTGGCATGGATCCAAAAGACCGACTTGATTTGAAACTAGACAAACTAGCAAGTCAATTGAAACTGGACAAAAAATCAGAAACACAGTCGGTGCTGCGCGAACGGGGAATTCGAATTGACACGAGAGCCGCCTGGGTGAAAGGTTGGTGCTTTGTGCACTACCAAAATGCGACTCGCGCGAGGCTTCCATTTCAAGCGCACCGATCGGTTTCATCGGGGTGGTGGTGCACTTTGAGCGAATGGGGCGCTATTTGGCAGCCTCAAAGCTCATGGATTTTGATCCCGGCGCAGCATTGGCTCCGAATCCGACACGAAAAGGAAGATGCCCTCCCCGTTCACAGCTTGCGAGATGTAGAACAGGCAATGACTGAATGGAAGCATGCAATGGTGGCACAAGTCGAAACTTCCAATGGGCAATGGAAGGAAATCATGCGTGGTATCATCGTCAGGGATACGTGGCCGAATGCGTGAAACGTGGCTCACTTTAAACCTTTCTACAAAATGAACGTTCTTACCATAAGAACCTGCACCGAAGCCTTAATGAAACAATACAAAACCCTCGTTCTCGCCGCCATATGGATTGTGAGCTTCAATTCGCTGTCCGCTCAGCGTCCGGATGGTAATGAGCGCAGCCGGCCCGCAATCGCTTCGGTAACAGGGGCCGTGGTTGACGCGGAAAGCGCAAAGGCCGTCTCTTTCGCCTCTGTTTCATTGATGTCACTGCGTGACAGCTCCATTGTCTCGGGTCAATTGGCCGACGAGGACGGAGCATTTTCACTTGTTGGGATTCCCCTCGGAAAATACACACTGAACATTCAGTTCATGGGCTATGAATCCTATCAGTCCACACCCATCTTCCTCTCCCCCCGCACATCGATTGATCACGACGCTGGAACCGTTGCCCTTCAGAACAAAATGTTTGCACTCGAAGAAGCCGTTGTGGCAACAGAAGCTAGCACCCTGGAAATGCTGATCGACCGACGCGTCTTTCGGGTGGGCAATGATTTATCTGCCGCTGGAGGAACAGCCGCCGAAATCCTGGTCAATGTTCCATCTGTGGCCGTTGACATCGATGGCAATGTTTCGTTGCGGGGTTCATCTCAAGTTCAGGTTTTGATTGACGGTCGTCCATCGGGATTGACCGGCGCCTCCCAAAATGCCTTTCTGGAACAAATCCCCGCGAGCAGCATCGACCGCGTTGAAATCATCACCAATCCTTCGGCCAAATACGATCCGGATGGAATGGCCGGCATCCTCAACATTATTCTTAAGAAAAACAAATTGCAAGGATTCCACGGTCAAATCCAATCCACAGCGGGTACTGGAGACAATCACAACGGCTCAGCATCCTTGAATTTTAAAAATGAAAAATTCAGCGTTTTCAGCAGCGGGAGCTGGAACCAACGCGACTTGTTCCGCGAAGGAGAATCAACGCGTACCTTCACTTCTGACAGCGTGTCAAATTGGGAGCAAATCCGAGATGGTGACCAGCTTCGAACGAGTCTGAATGGTCGCCTCGGAATGGAATGGTATCCCTCCAAAAGCCAGGTCGTTTCGGCCAACGTCAACGTCAACAGCAGCGACAATAATCGCAGCAACCTGCTGAAGAACGAAGAATCGTGGGACACCGGATATGCATATGCCTCCGACCGTTTCTCTTCCGAAACAGAATCGAGCAACGGCGTCGATGCCGACCTCGAGTACCGCCAAGAATTCAACCAGAATCCAACGCATTTTCTACGGTTTCGGGCGCGTCATTCGCTGGCTGAATCCACCTCGGATGAATGGATCTTTGAAGAAGCGATGCTACTCTCCGACGAAACCAACCCCATCTCTGTTCTCGATACAAACCTTCAAATCAACCAATCCACGCGTTCCATATTCCAATTGGATTACGAGAAACCGCTTGAAAATGAAGGCAAATTCGAGTGGGGCTTGAAGAGCAACCTGTCTCGAAAAGATGATTCCTTCGGCTATCTTTCTTCGGATTCATCGGTCTGGATCGATGGGGTCTATGTGCCCATCAATCCGGTGGCTCAGTCATTCGGTTTTCAGTACCGGGAAGATGTGCATGCCGGATATGCCACGTACGGCCGGAAATGGGGCGTTTGGGGGACACAAGGAGGAATGCGTTTGGAGCAGGTCTTCACGGCGGCCACTTGGGAAGGCAATCGTGCCTTCGAAAACAATTACTTCTCAGTTTACCCTTCTTTCAATGTCTCTCGACAACGCAACGATGAAGTCAGCTGGATTGCGAGTTACAGCCGCCGGGTCAACCGTCCTCGAGGACGATCAGTCACGCCGTTCTTGGATGACAGCGACAGTCGAAATCTGCGCATCGGAAATCCCGAATTGCGCCCTGAATACACCAATTCATTCGAAATTGGGCACCAATGGTCCCGCAAGCGAAAGTCATTGACCACCTCATTTTTCGTAAAAGAAACCAATGACCTGATCCAACGCTTCTCCAATATCGACGCTGCTGGAATCCGCACTTCGAGTTGGTGGAATCAAGGCAGCCGCCGAGACGAAGGAATCGAAATGATCCTCATGCTCCCGATGCCTGGGTCGGGACAATTTCGATTGACCGGTTCATTTTATCACCTCGCGAATCAAGTCGGGGATGTTGAATTCGCAAGTGATGCCCAAGGTTGGTCCTACAACCTGAACTTCTTCGCCAACCAATCCATCGGTGACGAGAAGCTTTGGAAATGGCAATTGAACGGAATGTACCGCGGACCCTCCGTGACGCCTCAGGGACAATTCAATGGGTTTGCCTACATGGACGCCAACATTCAGCGAAAATTACTCGATGGGAATTTGACCATTGCGCTCAAGCTCAGCGATGTATTCAACACCCGTGAATGGTCATACACTTCTAGTTTTGGCAATTTGTACCAGGAAAATCGATTCAAACGGGAATCGCAAAACGTATTTGTAACGGCAACTTGGAAATTGGGCAAATTGGAAGAGCGAGGGCGCAAAGGCGGCAATTCGCGAGGCGTCGGCTACGGCAGCGATTCAGGTGGTATGGATTTCTGAATGATATACTTTGGCAAAGGCGTCCGCTTTCCACGCCTTTTTTAAGACGGGTTCAGCAGGATCAAAACCCCGGGTGTATCGACGTACCAGTGCGTGAAAAATTGGATTTCGAAAGTGAACATCGCATTGCAAACGCTGCGGGAGTGCACCCACCGATGATTTGACATCGAGTGCTGTCCTGCCCATGTTGATTCGTTTCCGCTTGGTCTTAATTCCCAAACGGATGAACTCAATGAGCATGCGTTGGTAAATCGCGTGGCTCTTGACCAACTCTGGGGTGAAACCAACGAAGAAAGCTTCGATCTCATCAGCACCTCGGTATGCGCATTGAAATCCGACCAACTCGCCCTCTAATTCGTATCCTTTCACAACAAAATCATCGCCCCAAAAACGTTTGGATTCGATCAATTCTTCCGCGTGAAGTTGCCCCAATCGAAATCCAGAGCGGTCGAAAACGCTCCGATACAAGTCAATCAGGACATCGGCATTTTCAATCACCTTCTCAGTGGACCAATCCGAGATTTGAAAGGATTCAGAAACTTTGAGTACACGTTTCACTTTGGTTCGTGACTTGGTGTTCAACTGCAGCTGATAATCCGCCAGGCCCTCCCAGGTTGGATCCAAATGAAGCAGCATTTCAGGATCAAATTCCAGCGGTATCCAACCCGGCTGCAGTTGCTGCCTTCGCCCGGAATAGTAGATGGGCAAATCTTTGAGCATGGCCACCTTTGGGATGGCAGTGCCCGCATTGCTCGTTGACGTGAAAATCGTTTCCGTCAGCAAACGACGCTGTTCATTTTCGGGGATATGGTTCGCCCAACGGTAACTGTGTAGGCCACTTCCAAGAACCGGGCCGATGACACG
>Ga0209630_10001255_pt1 | contig 27622 bp, 21 predicted proteins | sample COG_01_FD_184745 | JGI IMG/M metagenome (GOLD analysis project Ga0209630, IMG submission 184745) | Pelagic Microbial community sample from North Sea - COGITO 998_met_01 (SPAdes) (version 2) | ecosystem: Environmental > Aquatic > Marine > Neritic zone/Coastal water | place: Helgoland, sampling... | reverse complement strand
AATAGGTCAGAACATAAAAAAAACTAAGCTTTTCCATAAACAAAAAGAACGTCTAATATTTGACCTTGAAACATGACAATTAAGTTTTATTTTTCCTAATTCCAATATTGTAAACTAATAAAATTTTATTTGAATATTCCTCAAAATGTTGCTATTTTGTTCCAATGAAAGAGAAAGTGAATATTTTATGGTTTAAACGTGATTTACGACTACACGATAATGCTCCCTTACAAGAGGCCGCGCGTACGGGTTCACCTTTAATACCACTTTATGTTGTAGAACCTGATTATTGGCGACAACCTTTTGCCTCACGTCGCCATTGGCATTTCATTCATGATTGTTTAGTTGAGCTACACATTGATTGCACTAATCTTGGCCAGCCACTCATTGTAAGAATAGGGAATATGGTTGAGATACTTAATACGTTGAATACGAGCCACTCTATTAAAGGTATTTATGCACATGAAGAAAGTGGGAATGGATGGACTTATTGCCGCGATAGAAAAGTAATTGAGTGGTGTAAAAATCGATCTGTACCATACTATGAATATCCCTCTAATGGTGTTGTTCGTCATCTTGCCAATCGCGATGACTGGTCAAGCATTCGTAGTGCTCGAATGGCCAAACCCCTTATTTTAAAACCTCAACGATTAGAGCCTGTCACAGGCATATCATTGGGCGATATACCATCAAAGGATAACCCAATATTTGGTAGCTTGGTATACGGAACCACTCAAAAAGGTGGGCGTCGAGCAGCTATTAGAACTCTAAAATCCTTTTTTGACGAACGTAGTAAAAATTACATTTATCATCTATCCGCTCCGGGACAGTCCGAAAAATATTGCTCTCGTCTATCTCCCCATCTGACGTGGGGCACGCTATCCGTACGTGAGGTTTATCAATCAAGCAAAAACCACCGTAAATATTTAACTGATAATGAGTCTAAAACTTGGAGACGGAATTTAGCAGCTTTTAAATCTCGGTTATCATGGAGATGCCATTTTATTCAAAAAATTGAGGACCAGCCCAGCATCGAATTTAGATGCATGCACCCAGCTTTTGAGGAAATACGAAAAAACGAACATAATGAAAAATATTATCAAGCATGGAAAAAAGGATTAACGGGATACCCTTTTATCGACGCATGCATGCGTAATCTAATTTATGAAGGTTGGATTACTTTTCGCATGCGCGCCATGTTGATGAGTTTTGCCAGTTACCATCTTTGGCTTGATTGGCGCATAACAGGGCATCATTTAGCACAACTATTTACAGACTATGAACCGGGGATACATTATAGCCAGCTACAAATGCAGTCCGGTGTAACAGGTATTAATACGATACGCATATACAACCCTACCAAGCAATCTCGAGAGCATGACAAATCAGGTGTCTTTATTAAACGTTGGCTGCCGGAATTACGCAACGTAACAAGCACCTGGATTCATGAACCTTTCAAAATGAATTTGTCAATGCAAAGAGAAATACAATGTATAATAGGCAAGCATTACCCAAAGCCCGTTGTAGACCAAACCCAAGCGGCAAAGTCTGCTCGTGCAAAAATTCAAGCAAGTCGAAAACAGCAAGGATACAAGGAAAAGGCAAAAGACATTCATAGCAAACTTGGCAGTCGCAAACGGCCCCATAAAAGGAAGACGCCTACATCCACAGTCAACTCACAATTATTACTAAATTTGCAGTAATATGTGAAAAATGATTTGCCTAGTTAGTTACTTAAGAACATCTGACATTAGCCACTCTATAATTTTCTTTGCAGCTTTTTTTTCAATGTTTTCGTAACCATGATGATGAAGTGGTCCGCATCCCCTTCCACTTGGGATACCTCCTTTGAATATAAGAATTTCTTTTTCTGGAGCCTGAAGCCCCTCATAAAAACTTTTGGCATGCTTAAATTGGGTCACTTTACAGGCATCTTTTTGATGATGGGCCACGAGTATATTAACGTCAATCTTTGAGCCAATAATATTCTCCATAGTGTAAAGCTCTGCTTTCTTTGAAGAATTTGTGTAAATGCCAGACATAAGCACAATACCTTTGATTTTATCTGGATACTTCTTGGCAAAACTAGAAGCGTCGACTGACCCCCTACTAAAACCGCCTAAGTAAGTTGGAAGTGAATTACGTTTTTTCAGTTCTGCTACAAGTTTCAGAATTCTATTTGCTCTTTTCTTGCTAACCCTAAATTGATAATTTGCTCTTTCGGTCTCGGACCAATTAGGAAATAAATAGTAATTTAAATGTGAGTTTGTAAAAGTTGACTTCTGAGTGACCAGGAAATTTTTACTTCTACCTTTTTTATTTTTCAATCCTGCACCGCCAATAATCGCAATAAAGTTGAATTTGGCTTGTTTATTCTCGTATGCATGAATAGGAAGCTTCGACACATTATCAAAATTTAGCTCTATGCTCTTTGTCCAAGCTTGACCATTGGCCAGCACTGCAATTGTAATAGCAATAATTATTCGCATCATACGAAAAATCCCTACGCAACTTTATGTTTGCACTCGGCACACAACTACGAAAAATTTTGTAATTAATAATTATTATCAATTTTTTTTATCCATAATTCCTTCACGCCGTTCCAAAGCTTCAAGGCGCTTCAAATGTTCTTAATTAGACACTTTATTGATACTACTTGGGCTACCTTTTTTAACACTTTTGAATTTATTATTTTCCCAGACACCATCCATAATCTCGCCATTGGCACGAATATAAGTTCCCTGTCCGTTAAATTTATCATCTCTAAATTCACCAACGTATTTATTCCCATTTGCATGGGTATAGGTGCCTAGTCCGTGTTTTTTATCTTCCTTCAATTCACCTACGTATTTGTCTCCATCTGCGAAAGTCACAATAAATGATCCGTTCTTTTTGTCATTCTTGAATTCACCTACGTATTTGTCTCCATTAGCAAAGATAATTGTGCCTTGTCCATTAAATTTGTTGTCTTTGAATTCACCTACGTATTTGTCACCATGGGCAAAAATATAAGTACCTTGTCCGTTGAATCTTTTGTCCTTAAATTCACCGATATATCTGTCTCCTGCCGACAGGTGTGGTGCCTCAAACATCATTGTTCCCTGTCCATTCGGGTTGCCATCAACAATATCTCCAAGATACTTTTGGCCATTAGATAAATAGTAAAGACCTCGACAGTTTGTCCAGATTGGAGCGTTAACGGTTATTCTTGGACAAGAAGGCCAGTTTTCTTTTTTTGCAATCCAAACGGGGGCCATCTTATCTATTTGACACCCAGAACTCGCAAGGAAGACAAAAACCGTTAGGAAAATTGAGGCAGTTTGAGATTTCATTTTGGGAATGTAGCATAAAATATACCGGCAATACCTTGAACTTAATTATTTAATACCGGTTAAGAATGCAATGATCTGACAGTTTTGATATCACAGTGCATTGCTGAATTTAGCATCACCACATAACAGAGCGGCCACATTCACACCAATAGCCTATTTTATGGCATACCCCATCTGGAGTCATATTTTTTAAGATTTAATTACGTAATTTATAAAGGAAAGTGGCGGGCAGTGAGGGATTCGAACCCTCGATGAGCGTTAACCCATACTCCCTTAGCAGGGGAGCGCCTTCAGCCACTCGGCCAACTGCCCGTGGCATTTGTATAGCCTTCTACACCCCAGTAAACAAGGTGCTTTCAGCTTCTATTTAAAATTAATAGATGTCGACATAAAGCAATCAGATGCAAGTACATACCCTGACCTTTTTCGTTTTTTGTAACAAAAACCTGACACTAATGGAAACCCTCGAAAAATAGCAAAGAATAACTGCTGGATGGGAGCATGCTAGAAGTAGTTTCTTGTAAATTTTGTTTTCGTTGCAGGGCGATGCCGATACAATATTTAACATATCTAATAATTTGGAGGATGGACGATTGAAAGATAACCCACGCGCTGAACTGGATATGGGTATTGAACACCACAAGGCAGGGCGCTTGGCACAGGCTGAGAATTTCTATAGGAAAGTACTGAGCACCAACCCAAAAAATGCCGAGGCTTTACACCTAATGGGGTTGGCTGCTCATCATGGAGGCCGAAACAAACAAGCGATCGAGTTTATCACCAACGCCATTAGCAATGATCAAGGCAATGTCAAATATTATAATAATCTCGGCATTGTTTATCTTGCTCTCGACAAAAACTCGAATGCCTCAAAATGCTTCAAAGACGCTCTGAAGATTGACCCAAATTCAACTAATGCTCATTACAATCTCGGATTAATAATGGCCGCTCGCGAAGACTATGAGAAAGCCTTGCAATTATTTCGCCGGGCCACCATCCTTGACCCTGAATTTGCAGACGCACATTACAACCTAAGTCTAGCTTTAACAAAATGTGGCTATATAAAAGAGGTCGTTGACAGCTACCAAAAAGTCCTGGCCATCCAACCAAATTATGCAGATGCATGGTATGGCGTGAAAAATGCCCTAAAAGCACTGCATTTTTCTAGCGCCAAGCAAAACAAAAAAGGTGCCCATTACCATACGGGGTTCAGCCCTGCCGCTCGAGAGACCTTAGAATTTGTGCTGCTTGAATACTTTTTGGATAGTTTTAAACCTCATGTTTCTGATGAGAGCTTTCGAAAAACTATCGCGGCGTTACCTCCTAAAAAAGACGAAGAAATTACTTTACTTGAAAAAAATAGTTCCCCCAGTAATCCTCCTGTGCTTCCAGACAAATTGGTTGCACTATTTAATTTTGGACGCAGTGGAACAGGGTTACTGCACAGCCTAATCGATGGGCACCCTGAGATTTCTACTTTACCCAGCATTTACCTTCAAGGCTACTTCAACCAAGGCGTTTGGAGTAAAATGACGGCTAGAGGTTGGCGGGGACTTCCTGAACGATTTGTAGAGGATTTTGCTGTCTTGTTTGACGCTAATTCCCCTTATCCCACACCATGTAAAAAAACTGAAAATACTTCTTTTTTAGGAAAAAAAGAAGGAATGGCTAACGTTGGAGAAAACCGCAATGAGTCACTCTCGTTGGACAAGGATGCCTTCTGTAAGGAAGCCCATCAACTGCTAGAAGCGCATGATAAAATCAATCCAAGATCATTTCTTATGATAATACACGCGGCGTTTGAGAAGGTCATGAAAACTAAAAGTGAAAAGAAAACCGTCTTCTACCATATCCACTGTCCTGAAAATTTTACCAAACTCAACTTTCTTCGCCATATACCAGATGCTCGGTTGGTGATGATGGTTCGCGAGCCAATCCAAAGCTGTGAATCTTGGATTCGTGTCCTTTTCAACGAAAATAATTATACCCAATTAATCTACCGTATTATTGGTATGTTGTTTGCCATAGACCAAATAGCATTTCGCACTCAGGATTCCATTGGAGTTCGTCTGGAGGATATAAAAAAACAGCCAAGAGAAACAATGCAAGCTCTTTGCCTCTGGCTGGGTGTTCATGACGCTCAAAGCCTTTATCATATGACCGCCCAAGGAAAAAAATGGTGGGGTGATCCGTCAAGCCCTGATTATAATGAAAATAAAGAAATGTCGCCATTTGACAAATCTTCCATCAAACGCTCAGTTGGCGCTGTATTCAGTGAAAAAGATCAGTTTATTTTACAAACGCTTTTTTATCCCTTCTCAGTGCGCTTTAATTACAGAGAGCCAAACAAAGTAGAGTTTGAGAAAAACCTCAAAGAAATACGTCCATTATTTGATGATATGTTCGATTTCGAAAAGAAGTTGGTGGAAAAAACAAAAATTGACCCGGTTAAATTTAAAAGTAACATAGGCTACGTTCTGCTTAGAGCAAGCCTAATGGATCGTTGGAGAGTTCTATGCGAGTTTAAAGATTATCCTAATATGATTTCTCCACTTTATGTCGTTTCAGAATGAAACAATAAAAAAGATATTATATGATGCATATGATCTATTTCAGCCATGTCTCCTTTTGATCATCACGGGGAACTTTCATACCCCTAATGATAGCCGGCCGAATTGAGAGCATATCAAACCACCTTTTCACAGCTGGAAATTCAGTCAGATCAACCTCATGCCAATCATATCGGGCAATCCATGGGTAGGTTGCAATATCAGCAATAGAATAGTAGGTGCCAGCCAAGAAATTCGTTTCCATCAAGCGCTCATTGAGGACGCTATATAGACGCTTGGTCTCATCAAGGTAACGCCTTTTGCGTATGGCACGTCCTCCTTAGCAAACCTTAGATAGTGATGGGCCTGCCCAAACATTGGTCCAACTCCTCCCATTTGAAGCATAAGCCATTGCATCACCTCATAGCGCGCCTGGTTTTCTTTAGGCAAGAGATCACTACCTGTTTTTTCTGCTAAATATATCAAAATTGCAGCAGATTCAAAAACAGTAAGTGGTTCACCGTCAGGTCCGTCATTATCAACTATTGCAGGAATTTTAGAATTTGGGTTAACAGCTATGAAATCTTCAGAAAACTGAACATCCTTACCTATATTGATTGGATGGCTAAAATACTTCAACTCCAGTTCTTCCAGCATGATAGATACCTTACGCCCATTAGGCGTGGCCCAAGTGTAGAGTTCAATCATTCGTCTAATAGCCTTTCTTTTTTTTCTTCCCCATTTTTGAAAATTTAACGTTACCCAATACAACAATTGATACAGTAAGTTTAGAGATTGTATATTCAACACTGGCACTTTTGCATGGCTAGTTGTGATTTAGACCCAAGCATTAAAAATTCATGCTAGAATATATTTTTATAGTAGAATAAATCTTTCAGATGCTGGTCTACCCCCCCAAGACCTAGGAAGGATTCTGAAATTTTGGCATGACAACATTGCTGTCATTGATGCAGCCAATCATTTATATTATATATGGAATTTAGGCTGACAAAACCCGCTCCAAAAGTTCAAGTCGATCTTGTCCCCAGAATGGCTCGCCATCAACCACATAGGTGGGTGCCCCAAAGACATTTGCTTCATTAGCGCGTGTACAGTTAATTTCTAATAATTTTTTTGCCTCTTCACCAAGAGACTCCTCGTAAAGCGCTTCCCCGTCAAAACCATAATTATTTGTTATCTCAATCAAAGTACCTCTGTCAGTAATATTACGTTCTTCTTGCCAAACAGCACTCATGAACCCCAAAGATAATTTTGAAATATCTCCGCCATCACGCTGGATTAATAGGGCCATCTTCGCTGAAGGGCTATCATCCACTGGAAAATATTTAGGCTTAATGTTGATTTTAATGCCCAAGACTGTAGGCCAACGTTTCAGCTCCCACATGCGATAAGCTTGGCGTTGCGGTGCACGTTTTCCAAGTGGAAGCCCGCCAGAAACAGGGAAAATCTTAGCAAGTGTCAACGGCACAAAATCAACACCAAATCCATGCTTTTTAGCCATGTCTAAAAAACGTTGGTGACCCAGATACGTCCAAGGTGAAACATGACTGTAGAAGTAATTTACTGTCATTTTAACTTATCTCTCAGCATTTGGTTGACTAAAGGCGGATTGGCTTTACCTTGCGTCGCCTTCATGACCTGCCCAACAAACCAGCCAGCTATTTTCTCGTTTCCAGATTTGTACTGCATGACCTGCTCTGGACTTTTTGTGATGACTTCATCAATAGCTGCCTCGATGGCTTGCGTATCGGTGATCTGCTTCAGGCCCTTTTCTTCAACGATGACGTCAGCCTCTCTACCCTCATTGACCATAATCTCAAATACGTCTTTAGCTATACGGCTCGAAATCGTGTCGTCTTTCAAGAGATCCAGCAACTTACTCAAACTTTCAGCGGAAACTGGGCTCTCGGCGATACCAACGCCCTTTTCTTTTAATACTCCAAACAAGTTGCTGATGACCCAATTTGCAGCCAGCTTTGGATCATGGCCTTTGGCTAATTTCTCAAAATATTGAGCAGTGTCGCGCTCAGCGACCAAAACACCTGAATCATATGATGAAAGACCAAAGTTAGCCATATATCGGTCCTTGCGCGCATCGGGGAGTTCCGGAAGGGTCTCCTTGATGTTGTCTACATACTCTTGTGTCAGTTCCAGAGGTAACAAATCAGGGTCAGGAAAATACCGATAATCATGGGCGTATTCTTTTGAACGCATTGAGCGAGTTTCGCCTTTCACTGAGTCAAACAGTCGAGTTTCCTGCACCACCTCGCCGCCATCTTCATAGACATCGATTTGTCGCCGAGCCTCTATCTCAACAGCCTGCATAGCAAAGCGTACAGAATTGACGTTCTTGACTTCAGCTCTATTACGAAGCTCGGCCTCACCAACTCTTCGAACCGAAACATTGACATCACATCGCATAGAACCCTCATCCATGTTTCCATCACATGTTCCCAAATAACGCACTATTGAGCGAAGCTTACGCAAATAGGCACCAACATCCTCAGGGCTACGAAGATCTGGGCGGGAGACTATTTCCATAAGCCCTGTGCCGGATCGATTCAAATCTATAAAAGAACGCTTAGGATCCTGATCATGCATGGATTTACCTGCATCCTGCTCAATGTGTAGCCGCTCAACGCCAACTTCGCGAGTAGTGCCGTCCTCAAGGTCAAGGATCACCGTCCCTTCACCAACAATGGGATGATAAAGTTGAGATATCTGGTAACCTTGAGGCAGATCGGCGTAAAAATAGTTTTTACGATCAAACACTGAAGTCAAATTTATTTTTGCGTTTAGCCCTAGCCCTGTTCGCACAGACTGCTCAACGCAGTATTTGTTTATGACCGGCAACATGCCGGGCATGGCGGCGTCAACTAGCGAAACGTGCGTATTGGGTTCGGCTCCAAATGATGTTTCAGAACCCGAAAACAGCTTTGACTCAGATAGTATCTGCGCATGAACTTCAAGTCCGACAACAATCTCCCAGTCTCCTGTCTCACCTTCAATAATATATGACATTATTAATCCTTCATAACCGGCATTGCATCAAAACCCACTGCTGTTTCGAGCACTCCAGCAGCGCGCAATACCGTCTCTTCATCAAATGGTCTTCCAATCAACTGAAGGCCTAATGGCAAGCCATCCGTGTTTAGGCCACTGGGGACGGAAATTGCCGGCATCCCTGCAAGGGATGATGGAACCGTAAAGACATCATTCTGATACATTGTGATGGGATCATCTTGTTTTTCGCCAATGGCAAAAGCAGCGCTAGGTGCAGTTGGCGTCAAGAGCACATCAACATCTTCAAAAGCATTAATAAAGTCTTGCGAGATCAATCGGCGCACCCTTTGCGCCTTGCGATAATAAGCATCATAAAACCCTGCTGAAAGCACGTAAGCACCGATCAATACTCGGCGCTGAACTTCAGCGCCAAAACCTTCTCCACGAGTTTTGGCATACATGTCATCTAGACTGTTTCCTTCAACACGCAAGCCAAAGCGGACCCCGTCGTAGCGAGCCAAATTAGCCGAAGCTTCAGCAGGAGCTATTATATAGTATACCGGCAAGGCATGTTGAGTATTCGGCAAGGATACATCAATTATAGTAGCACCCGCCTCTTTCATCATTTTAATACCTTTGGTCCAAAGAGACTCAATTTCAGGAGACATGCCATCCATACGATATTCTTTGGGGATTCCAACTTTAAGGCCTTTGATGTCACGACTAAGAACAGCTTCAAAGTCAGGAACATCTACAGGGGCAGATGTGGAGTCTTTTACATCGTGTCCAGCCATGGCACTCAGCATGATGGCGGCGTCACGCACCGTGCGTGTCATGGGGCCTGCCTGATCAAGGGAAGACGCAAAGGCGATTATACCCCAGCGTGAACAACGGCCATAGGTTGGCTTTAATCCAACGATACCTGTAAAGGAAGCTGGCTGGCGAATCGAGCCCCCAGTATCTGTTCCTGTCGCTCCAAGAGCCAAACGTCCTGCAACGGCAGCAGCTGACCCACCTGACGACCCTCCTGGCACAAGATCCTTGCCGTCTTTACCCTTCCAAGGGTTTATAACATTGCCATAATAGCTGGTGATATTAGCCGAACCCATGGCGAATTCATCAAGGTTGGTTTTACCCAACATCAACGCCCCAGACTTATATAGGTTTTCAGACACAGTTGATTCGTAGGGCGGTACAAATCCATCAAGAATATGCGATCCCGCCGTTGTTAAAACCCCGTCTGTACAGAAAAGGTCTTTAACAGCAATCGGGATTCCATCCATAGAGCCAACAGTATTTCCACTCGCGCGACGAGCATCGGATTCTTTTGCGCGTTGAAGTGAAATTTCAGGTGTTTCTGTAATAAAGGCGTTTAGACCTCTCGACCTCTCTATGTTGCGGATGTATCTATTTACCAATTCAACTGCAGTAAAATCGCCTGCTTTTAGTCCATCACGAGCAGTTGCTATGGTCAAGTCAGTCAAGTCAGTCATTCTTTAACCTCCCCTTATTCAATAACTTTGGGAACGGCAAAATAGCCATCTTCGACTTCTGGCCCATTTGCCAAAATCTTGTTGCGGCAATCGCCATCTGTGATTTTATCTTCACGCAAGGGCAAGGTCACATCGATAACACTAGCCAAAGGCTCAACGCCATCCGTGTTTACGCTATCTAGCTGCTCAACCCAGTCCATAATGGATGAAAGTTCCTTTGCTAGATGATCAAGATTATCATCTGGCACTCTAATTCTAGCCAGATTTGCGATATTTTTAATGATTTCTCTATCCATCGACATATTAAGTCTGCACCTTGTATATCTGTTAAACTAAATTTGGAGCGGAAGGTAACACCAGCTCAGGCGCGGTGCAAGCAGCCATAGAATTCTGTTAATCGCCCTCGAATTGTGCTTTATGAATTTGTTTCCAAGCTTCTTTTCCCCAAGCGCTTGGGGCTATTTCGACAGCAGCTTTAAGTGCCTCAGCGACAGAGTTTGCAGGTCGTTCCTTTTCTCTGGGTTTTTTTGACATAGCCTTGAGGGAAATTCCGACAAAGACCACCTTCTTATCCTTTAGCCTGTAATCAAAGATCGTTGAAAAAATTTCATCATAACCGTTCTCAACTTCCATTAAATCAATACTAATCTGGAACACAGGTTCGCGGGTCTGTTGGAATGGAACTTCACTCATGAACATTGCTGACAACAAATGAAAATACTGTCCCTTGACGTTGCAGCGATATGTGATTTCATAATCTGCGAAAACGTAGTTTTTTCCTTCAGCAATATTTTTTTCATGAAAACTAAAGGTGTACTCACACTGTGTATGCTCGTCAACTACCACTGATCCAGAAATACTCTCCTTTAAGCTACCGTCAATTTTGGGCAACAAGATTGGTTCATACACAAAACCATAATCAGCCCCATCTTTTTGGATCGCCATCCAACCCGCACCTTTTTTTGCGCGCCCAACGACTCGCACCTCCTCCCCAGACTTCAACTCACCCAGTTTCTTAGACTTCGTCATTGGGCCTACACGCACGTTAGCCTTTTTCGTGACAAGAAACGTTCCTTTTTCAGCAAAAATCTCTACGCCCAAAAAATTTAAATCTTCGGCTTTAGAACGCTCTCCTGCAACCATCAAAGCCACAAAAAAGACGATTATTGCAATGCAGCGCGTACGTATCATCAGTTTTTATACCTCCAATTCATACAAACAGCTAAATTACTGGAACAATTAAATAATAACCAATTGAACCATCTCTCCCTAGAGTCTTTTTCGATGGCGAAAATCGAATAGATGATTACTGTATCCTTTACAGCCATTTAAAAGCTGAAAGGATTACTAATATGGCAGAGGTTTCACTCACCAAAATAGCTAAATCTCGTAAGCCCGCAAGTCGGTTGATGTGCCTAGATTTGGGGTCAAAAACCATCGGCCTAGCTTTAAGTGACGTATCTTTAATGATTGCCTCTCCACTTGGAACCATCAAACGCACAAAATTCACTCACGATGCTAAAACACTTGAAGCCTTGATTGATGAACATAACGTCGGGGGCTTGATCATAGGCCTGCCTATTAATATGGACGGTTCAGAAGGCCCTCGCTGCCAGTCGACACGGCAATTCTCTATAAATCTGCTAGAGCGACGAGATATCCCTCTTGCCTTTTGGGATGAGCGGTTATCTACAGTTGCAATTGAAAGGGTACTGATAGAAGAAATTGATATGACACGAAAGCGGCGGGCTAAAATCATAGACAAAGTGGCTGCCACCTATATCCTGCAAGGTGCACTTGACGCCTTGCAACCCTTGTTTTAACAATCCTGACAACTACCTTCTTTAAAGAACAAACTTGGATACAATCTAAAGAAACATACCCAATCTTCAATTTCGTCTGGCTGCCAGCTAAAAAAATTTTCTTAAAATAACATCAGTTGAAATAAGATTGCTAAAACTGCGACTTGCGCTTTTAGAAAAGCCTGCCTATTGTGCGGTTTTATGAGTGAGTTTGCGTCAGGTCAAATCCGTTTTCCACATAGTCATCTTCTAGGAATAGAGGGACTAACTTCTAATGTCATTTCTCTGCTTTTAGACTGCGCCGAAAACTTTGTCGAACACAATAGACAGACTGACAACAAATTGTCTTCCCTGAGCGGCCGGACAATCATTAATCTTTTTTTTGAAGAATCAACACGCACCCGAACATCTTTTGAGTTAGCCGCAAAACAATTGGGCGCTAACGTCATTAATATGTCAGTGGCAACCAGTTCGGTCAAAAAAGGCGAAACCCTGATTGACACGGCAATGACACTCAATGCTATGCACCCAGACGTTCTGGTGGTTCGACATAATGAATCTGGTGCCGTTAAATTGTTATCCGAGAAGGTCAACTGTGCCGTCATCAATGCAGGTGATGGTCGGCACGAACACCCCACCCAAGCGCTTCTGGACGCCTTGACCATTCGTCGACGTAAAGGTCACATATCTGGCTTACTTGTTGCAATTTGTGGTGATATTACACATTCCCGCGTTGCACGCTCAAACATTCACCTTCTTAATGCTATGGGAGCACAGGTCAGACTGATCGCACCAAAGACCCTAATACCGTCAAGCATTGCTAAAATGGGGGTGGAAGTGTTCCATAATATGGAGAAAGGGTTGCAGGACTGCGACATTGTCATGATGCTTCGTCTGCAGAGCGAACGTATGAGTAGCGGTTTTTTTCCCTCAATCCGAGAGTACTTTCACTTCTTCGGACTAGATTATAAAAAACTGGCCAATGCTAAGGATGACGCCCTAATTATGCATCCGGGCCCTATGAACCGGGGTGTTGAAATTGCCTCAGAAGTAGCTGACGACATAGGACGTTCTGCCATTCGAGAGCAAGTAGAAATGGGCGTTGCGGTTCGTATGGCCTGCTTGGAATTGTTGACGGCTGTTTCAACTAAAGGAAATGGAACATGAGTTGCGTTGCCTATGTAAATGCCCGATTGCTTGATCCAGCCAGTGGCTTAGACAGCCCAGGCACTTTACTTTGTGACGGCGAATTAGTCAGTGATTTTGGCCCTGAACTTTTCAAAGATGGTGTTCCAGAAGGTATAAATGTAATTGATTGTGAGGGTTTCTGCTTAATGCCGGGACTTGTCGACATGCGGGTTCAGTTGCGAGAGCCGGGCGAAGAATATAAAGGCACCTTAGAGTCCGCCGGACGGACCGCATCTGCAGGTGGTGTCACATCTATGGTCTGCCTGCCCAACACCAACCCAGTCATCGACGACATGTCTGTTCTGGAATTTGTTGCACGGCGGGCCCGCAAATTAGGACTTGCTAAGGTCCATTCCTACGGAGCAGTTACAAAAGGACTAGAAGGCAAAGAGCTTGCTGAAATTGGCTTACTATGGAATTCTGGTGCGTTGGCCTTTACGGATGGCATCAAATCTGTCAGCGACGCCCGTATCCTGTGCCAGGCTTTGAGCTACGCCTCTAACTTTGGACAAATGATAATTCAACATGCCGAGGAACCAAGTCTTGCCCGAGGTGGCGTCATGAACTCTGGCGAAACTGCTACCCGGCTCGGCCTAACAGGAATTCCACGAGAGGCCGAAATTATTATGGTCGAGAGGGACATCCGTTTAGCTGAAATGACACGTGGACGCCTGCACTTCGCTCATCTGTCTACATCCGACTCTATTGATGTTGTCAGAAAAGCTAAGGCTCGCGGCTTAGACATTACTTGTGATACGGCACCACCTTATTTTTCTTTAAGTGAAATCGCAGTTGGAGACTATCGGACCTTCGCTAAGCTATCTCCACCACTACGCACGGACAGTGATAGACTGGCAGTAATTGAGGGACTTAAGGATGGCACTATAGATACTATTGCTTCAGACCATGCGCCTCACGATGAAGAGTCTAAGCGCCTTCCTTTTGCAAATGCAGCCTTTGGGGGTGTCGGGCTGGAAACACTTCTTGCTATAACCTTGGAGCTTTTTCACAACGGACACCTTGATCTTCTGAACACTCTTAAGCTGATAACAAGTGCACCATCAAATCTACTAGGGCTTAGAGCGGGACGATTGAAAAAAGGTTACCCTGCTGATCTCACGCTAGTTGATATAAATCGCGGCTGGAAAGTTGACGCAGACGCTATGCAGAGCATCTCAAAAAACTCACCATTTGACGGCCGGCCGGTTCAAGGTTCGGTACTCATGACCATCATTGATGGCCGCATAGTGTTTGAGCAAAGAGCCTAAAGCATGGCAATCGATATTGCCTTTATTCACTTTATTGCAATTATTTTTGGCTACATATTAGGTTCAATCCCTTTTGGGTTAGTAATAACTCGTCTTACGGGACAAGATGACATACGCAAAATTGGGTCCGGTAATATCGGCGCAACAAATGTCCTAAGGACTGGCAACAAAGTGTTGGCCTTAGCGACCCTTCTACTGGATGCTAGTAAAGGTGCCGCCGCAGCACTGACACTTGGCTCCTTTGATCCATTAGCCGGCCTCATTGCTGGCGGCTTTGCCGTAATTGGCCATAACTTTCCTATATGGCTTAATTTTATTGGAGGCAAAGGTGTTGCGACAACATTGGGTGTGCTGATTGCTCTTGCATGGCCTGTGGGTACAACCGCTTGCATAACATGGATATTAGTTGCCTTTTGCTTTCGTATTTCATCCTTAGCTGCACTTGTCGCATTGTCAACATCACCTTTTTACGCCTGGTGGCTTGCTGATGATCATGGGCTCACAGTTCTTGCCATCCTTCTAGCCATCCTCTCATTGCTCCGTCATCATGAAAATATTGTCCGCTTGATGAATGGTCAGGAATCAAAAATTGGCAATGGATAAAGGTCCCAAAGCAGGTTTGTTGCCATCACTAAATTTATCAAGATTATTCATTTGCGAACAGTAACGTCAAATAATTTTGCATGCGAAAAAATATTAATTATTTGAAATTATTTCATAGAAAAATTATTGAACTAACTACTATTATCAAACGACTTAAATTTGTGGCCTCTAAAGTCTAACACTTATCAACTGACCTCGCAAAATCACTTCAAAAAATTTAGTCAATGATTGGACAAAATAAAGCATCTAATCACAGATTTTAGCATCTTGAGCAGATCAGCCAACATTGGTTGCGTTCGTCAATTCCATAAAATAGAACAGCAACCAATAGATTCGGTCAGGCGCTATTTTGGCTCAGTTAGCCAGAAATGTTTTTAAGCTCAAAGCGAGACACCGCAGGCCCCCATGAAAAATCTTGAACTTATTGAAATCGCTTGAAATTCTTCCCTTTCTTAGAATGAAAAAAACATCAAAAGACCTAGCAGAAGATCAAATAAAGTCAGGGCCTAGTGTCCGTTTGTGTTGACGAATTCATTCGCAACTGCCAATTGTCCCATATGATAGAGTTGACGGTGCTATTGAAATAGAGTTTTTCAAGACGTTTTGAAAGACACCTCAACAACTGGACATAATTTGTTTTTAACGTAGTCCGAAAGTAGCAAAAGCATATGAACGTCGTTATTGTCGAATCACCGGCTAAAGCAAAAACCATCAACAAGTATCTTGGTTCCGATTACACGGTTCTGGCAAGCTATGGCCATGTGCGCGATCTACCGTCAAAGAACGGGTCTGTGAGACCTGAAGACGACTTTGCTATGGACTGGGAAGTAGATTCGCGCTCACAAAAGCAAATAAAAGAAATCACTGCGGCCGTTAGAGGTGCCGCCCAACTATATCTCGCGACAGACCCCGACCGTGAAGGCGAAGCAATCTCATGGCATGTACTAGATGTTTTAAAAAAGAAAAAAGTACTTAAAGATATTGAGATCAAGCGTGTTGTTTTCAATGAAATTACCAAGAGCGCTATAATTAAAGCCTTCGAGCATCCACGCGACCTGGATATGCCCCTAATAAACGCTTATCTGGCACGGCGTGCGCTAGATTACTTAGTCGGCTTCACTTTGTCGCCTGTGCTATGGCGTAAGCTACCTGGCTCGCGTTCAGCTGGCCGTGTACAATCAGTTGCTTTGCGCTTGATTTGTGAACGCGAAACAGAGATAGAAGCATTCAAGCCAGTTGAGTATTGGTCAATTAGTGCCGGGTTCAACACCCCGATTAAAGCCGCCTTCAAAGCCACGCTGACCCATTTTAAAGGCGATAAGTTGGACAAAAAGTCCATTGCCAATGAAGAACACGCATTGCGCTGCGTAAATGTGATTGAAGATACAAATTTTACTGTTGCTAAGGTAGAGCGAAAGCAGTCTCGGCGTAACCCATCTGCTCCTTTCACCACATCGACACTACAGCAAGAGGCCTCACGTAAACTTTACTTCGCAACTAAACGCACCATGCAAGTCGCCCAGCGATTATATGAGGGCTTTAACATTAATGGTGAAACTGTAGGTCTTATAACATACATGCGCACGGATGGTGTGTTTATTTCTAACGATGCTATCAATTCAATTCGTTCTATCGTCGGTAATGATTACGGGGCAAAATATGTGCCGGTTAGTCCACGGATTTATAAATCTAAGGCTAAAAATGCACAAGAAGCCCACGAAGCCATCCGTCCTACTGACCTCAGCCGCAAGCCCAAAGATGTGGAACAGTATCTAGATGAGGACCAGCGTAAACTCTATGAGTTGATCTGGAAGCGCACCGTTTCTAGCCAAATGGAAGCTGCCGTCATGGATCAGGTTGCTGCCGATGTTACCTCACTAGATCAGCAAACAATATTGCGTGCTACTGGCTCAGTCATTACCTTTGATGGCTTCCTGAGAGTCTACCAAGAAGACAATGGTGATGACGATAGAGACCGTATACTGCCTGATCTAAAGAAAGGCGATGTCCTCGAGCGCATTTCTATCGATCCTGAACAACACTTCACACAACCGCAGCCCCGCTACTCTGAAGCCTCGTTAGTTAAAACTATGGAAGAACTTGGCATTGGCAGGCCATCAACTTACTCATCTATTATATCAGTCCTACAAGACCGAAATTACGTGATATTAGACAAACGACGTTTCCAACCTGATGATCGTGGCCGTCTGGTCACAGCCTTCCTAACTAGTTTTTTCACCAAGTACGTAGAATATAATTTCACAGCCGAGCTAGAAGAAAAGCTGGATGATATTTCTGGCGGACGCATTGAGTGGAAAGAAGTGTTACGAGATTTCTGGAACCCCTTCTCGAAGGCAGTTGATGTCACCAAGGAGCTGCGTGTACGCGAAGTTTTAGACTCATTGAATGAATTACTCGGTCCTCATTTTTTTCACGATCCAGGCAATGGCAAGGATCCTCGCGCTTGTTCATCCTGCGAGGATGGTCAACTCAGTTTAAAATTGGGGAAATTTGGCGCTTTCATTGGCTGCTCTAACTATTCCGATTGCCGCTATACACGGCCCTTAGTAGCAAGCGAAGATGATGCTGATGGAATTGCCGATGCTGGTCCTCTGGTGTTAGGCAAAGATCCGATTACGCAAATGGATATTTCTTTAAGAAAAGGGCCTTACGGCACCTATGTGCAGTTGGGTGAAGTTGAGGAAATAACTGAAGGAAAAAAGACAAAAAAAACTAAACCAAAACGTGCTTCTTTGCCACGCACATTGCCGCCAGCAGATGTTGATTTAGATAAAGCTTTGGGCCTCCTGGCCCTTCCACGTGACCTTGGCATTTGGCCTGAAACTGGGGATGTGATTCAGGCTGGTCTCGGACGCTTTGGGCCTTATTTGAAGTATAGCGGCTTGTTCCTCTCTTTGAAAAACGATGACGATGTACTGACTATCGGAATCAATCGGGCCATTGATTTGATTGAAGCAGCCCCTAAAAAAGATCCCCCAAAAATTCTTGGTGATCACCCTAAAACCAAAAAAACTATCAGTATAAAAAGTGGCCGCTGGGGACCCTTTGTATCTCACGGAATAATTCGTGCCAATATTCCCAAGGGAATAGATGCTGATGGCCTAACCTTGGCAGATGCTGTCGCTCTTGCAGATGCCAAGGGGACTAATGGCAAGGGAGGTAAAAAGAAGATTGCTAAAAAGAAGAAACCGGCAACAAAGAGGCCTCTCAAAAAAGACACGCCCGCCGCAGGGGACTAAAAGCTTTGGTAAAAACACATACAAAGTTCGTCCCCTTTCCGACACGTGAGGAGATAATAAGCTTTATTGCTGATGCTCAGGGTAGGGTCAGTAAGCGCGAGATCGCCCGCGCTTACTCACTAAATACGGAACAAAAAATAAAACTCAAAAAAATCCTTAAAGAATTAAAAAGAAACGGCCAAATTCAGCAGCAACATCACCAACACTACGCTGAAGTTGAACGCCTTACACCAGTTGCCGTTGTCATTATTATTGGTCCTGATGAAGACGGAGAAATTTGTGCTAAACCCGCGAGTTGGAATGGGAAGGCACAGCCACCAACTATTTTTATGTCGCCTGAGCGAAACGGCCAACCAGCACTTGCACCTGGCGAAAAGATTTTAGCCCGTCTCACCCACGTAGAGGACAAAATATATGAAGGCAAGACTATCCGTAAGATTGGCTCCGCTCCAGATAAACTTTTAGGCATCTACTCAGAGATTGAGGGGAAAGGTCGCCTGAAGTTGACAAACCGCAAAACCAAAGGCGAGTACTTTATCGCAAAGGGCGATAGTCTAAATGCCGAAAGCGGAGACCTTGTCCGTGCCGAAGTGTTGGGTGGCCACCGGATAGGCATGCGGATAGCCAAAGTTATTGAAATACTCGCTAAAGACGGCGGCAACACATCCATCAGCCAGATAGCCATTCTTAATAACCAAATCCCGGTCGAATTCAGTAACGAAGCCCTTAATCTTGCTGATGCCGCTAAATCCGTACCTTTGGGCAACCGCGAGGATTTGCGAGAGCTTCCATTGATTACTGTTGACGGTGCTGATGCTAGGGATTTCGATGATGCTATATTTGCCGAGGTGGACGCTGATAGAAACAATCCTGGTGGCTGGCATCTAATTGTCTCCATTGCGGATGTAGCCTTCTATGTGAGGTCTGGTGATGCACTAGACAGAGATGCGCAGGAGCGGAGTAATTCAGTTTATTTCCCAGACAAGGTCGTGCCAATGTTGCCGGAAGTTTTATCTAATGGCTGGTGTTCCTTGAAGCCCCACGAAGAGCGCCCTTGTATGGCAGCTCACATGTGGATCAATATGGAAGGGGCCTTAATCAAGCATCGATTTGTACGCGGTTTAATGAAGTCCCATGCGCGTCTGACCTACGAACAACTGCAGGCTGCACGTGACGGGAATCCAGACGAAACCACCAAGCTATTGGATCACGTCGTATCGCCACTGTATGGGGCTTATGAAGCCCTGAACAAAGCTCGTCAAGGGCGTGGCGTATTAGAACTGGAACTGCCAGAGCGTCGAATTATTATTGGCGAAAACGGTCAGGTAGATCGTATTGAGACGCAAATGCGCTTTGACAGTCACAAACTAATTGAAGAATTCATGATAACAGCTAACGTAGCAGCGGCTGAAACCCTAGAAAAAAAACGTCAGCCCTGCATGTACAGAATTCATGATGAACCCTCCATAGACAGAATAGAGGGCCTTCGCCAATTCCTCGACAGCCTCAACATACCTCTCGCTAAAGGTCAGGTGATCCGAGCCAAAACACTCAACCGTATCCTCACTAGGGTCAAGGGCACTGCTCATGCAGGAATGGTCAACGATGTAATTCTTAGAAGCCAATCTCAGGCCGAATATGCACCGGACAACATCGGGCACTTCGGTCTCTCGCTCAGACGGTATTGTCATTTTACTTCTCCCATTCGCCGTTACGCCGATCTACTTGTGCATCGGGCTTTGATCAGTGGCCTAGATTTGGGAGAAGGCTCTTTAGAGAAACACCATAAGGACTTTTGCCGCCTTGGTGAAACTTTATCAAAAAATGAGCGCAGAGCGTCAGCTGCCGAGCGGGATGCAGTCAATCGTTTTTGTGCTTCTTATTTGTCAGAAAAAGTAGGTGCCGTTTTTAGTGGACGCATAAATGGCGTAGCCCGCTTTGGCTTGTTTGTAACACTTGATGATACAGGTGCAGATGGATTGGTTCCCATACGGTCACTCGGAGACGACTACTTCGTTCACGATGAAGATCGTCACCTTTTGCGTGGTCGCAGCTCAAAGAAAATCTTCCGTTTGGGGGACAAAATCCAGTTAATGCTTAAAGAGGCAGATCCGGTCTCAGGATCTATGATCCTAGACTTGGTATACAGCACAGATTCAAAACCTATAGCCAAAAGAAACACCAAACTTAAAAGCAACACAAATAGGAAAAAGACCCCATTAAAAAAATCAAACTCAAAATCTAAGGCTGGACGAAGAAAAGCACGGGTAAAATTCGGGAATTAGGTGACGCTGTTGTTAAAATCAGACACACTTCAATTTATGAAAATTGCAAACACCCGATGGCCCACTCTAAAAATAGTACTTGTTGTTCTATTTGCTAGCGCCTGCACACAAAAACCGCCCAAGGTGACTACTAATGAAAACTACCCCATAACGCTGGCAACGGAAGTCTTCTCAACAGGCTTCGATAATATTTCGGAGCGTTATATAGAGATTGCCTCTCCTGCACAGTTCACAGTCGAAGGCCTAAAAGGTCTTGGGTCTATCGATCCAACAGTCACTTTTGCAGCAGTAGAAGGCGAAGTATTCCTCAAAGTGAACAACAAAATTGCAGGTCGTTATAGAACTCCGAAAACAAACGATGCCAAAGGTTGGGCTGAATTAACAGTCGAAATGGTCGTCCTAGGGCGTCAAGTATCAACGGGGTTGAAAAAAGCCACGCCAGAAAAAATATACGAAGCAGTTTTTGACAGCATCCTCTCGAGCCTCGACATCTATTCGCGCTACGCAGGGGCTAGTGAGGCTAAAAAGAATAGAGAAAAACGCGATGGCTTTGGAGGTATCGGAATTCGTTTTCGAATTATCAAGGACTTGCCAGAAGTAATTTGGGTAATGCCCAAAACACCAGCCTTTAGGGCAGGGCTGAAATTAGGCGATCGAATGACACACGTTGACAGCGTGTCACTTAGCGGCCTCCGACAAGATCAGGTCATTGATAAATTGCGCGGCCCCATTGGTTCCACATTATCACTTTCTATTATACGCCAGGGCGAAAATAGCCAAGTTCTCTCTAAGATTAAGCGCGCCCTCATAGTCATGGAAACAGTCACATATGAACATCACAAAGGCATAGTTTCAATAAAAATAAGGAATTTCAATCAAAACACTGCACGTGACACCCTAAAGAATCTAAAGAAAGCGCATGAAGATTTGGGGAACGAAGTAAAGGGAATCGTCCTTGACATGCGCGGAAATTCGGGTGGTGTATTGGGACAGTCTATCAAAGTTGCAGACCTATTCCTAGCCAAAGGGCGAATTTCTGAAACCCGCGGACGTCATCCAGATAGCCTTCAGTTCTATGATGCAAGTGGGCGTGATATGGCCTATGGGCGTCCGGTTGTTGTTCTGGTCGACGGAAAATCAGCATCTGCAGCTGAAGTCACCGCAGCCGCATTACAGGACCAGGGCCGTGCAGTTATTATAGGGACATCATCTTTTGGCAAAGGAACCGTGCAAACTGTCATCAGATTACCCAATGAAGGAGAAATAACTCTTACATGGTCACGTTTAATTACCCCTTCTGGCTATAAATTGCAAGGACTTGGCATCTTTCCCATGATTTGCACAAGTGGGATCGACGGCAACAATATAAATGAAAACTCAGTTATAAAAAATGCCCTTGCCAATCAAACTAGGACTACAAGGGTCTTAAAAGCATGGCGAAGCATAAGCTATTTGGAGAAACAAAAACATAAGGAATTACGCTCTTTCTGCCCCCCGGAACGCCGGAAAGATAAATTCGACAGCACTGTTGCTGAAACGATGTTGCATAACAAGGCCCTTTACACCTACGCCTTAAAAACTTTCAACAGCAGCCGTTGCAGCGCAATGACCTGCAAATAGTCTTTTCATAGGCCTTGACAAGAGCCATGTGCATTGTAAGGTGCGCGCCCTAATGATTAATATTACTAATTAGTTGGACTACTATAATGGCAAAGCCAAGCACCATACTTATCAAGCTAGTCAGTACCGCAGAGACGGGATACTATTACGTAACTAAAAAGAACCCTCGTAATTCGACTGAAAAGATGGAGTTTAGAAAATACGACCCTGTTGTAAGAAAGCACGTAATTTTTAAAGAAGCAAAAATCAAGTAACTGTATGTGGAAAGCTTCCCCACGAGAAAAAACCTTGTCAAATTTGATTTTTGTTTACTGATCGCTCAATTTTAAAACTGATTAATAAAATTACATATTAAATATATTTAATGATTTTTTAGCGATTCGTTTTGAACACTATTCTATTCAATAGAACAAATCTTTAACCAGAGGCAATTCAAAACTGGACACCTTCAAATAACGTGACCAAAACTATCCTAATTGTTGAAAACAACAAACTTAACCTAAAACTTTTTAATGATATTCTTCAGGTTAACGCTTATAAAACAGTGCAAACATCAGATGAACGTGAAGCCATTGATCTTGCCCGAGAACACCAACCTGATTTGATTATCATGGATATTCAATCGCGAGGCATTTCGGGCTTGGAAGTCACATCAATGATTAAAGCTGATGCAGATTTAAGAGGCATTCCTATCATTGCTGTGACCGCTTTAGCCATGAAAAATGATGAGAGAAACATTCTCAATGGAGGCTGTGATGGCTACATATCAAAGCCTATCTCCATTCCCCAATTCTTGAAAGCCATTAACAATTATCTGAGTTAAAATTACCAATCACCAACTTTTTGAACCATACAACACAATTATGGTGCCACCAAGATGTGTTGGACATTCTATTTTCTTATAAAATCTCAATAATAGCATTCATTCATAACCATGATCGAGTTGCACCATCATAATTGTGCGTTTATCTTAAATGAGAAAGAAACTATTATATTATTTCAACTTCGCAGGGGAAAGAAGTGAGCCAGAATACTTTACAGCTAAAGACCGCCGTCGTCATTCCATGCTTTCAGGAATCTACGCGAGTTTTAAATGTCATAAAGGATATAGGCTCAGAGGTTAGCCAAATTATTGTTATTGATGACGCTTGTCCTGATAGAACTGGAGAGCATGTAAAAAAACACTGTGCAGACCCAAGAGTTCAGGTTCTAACACATAAAAAAAATACTGGCGTCGGCGGCGCTACTATCAGCGGCTACAAACAAGCAATTGAGGATGGTTGCGAAATCATTGTAAAAATTGATGGTGATGGGCAGATGGACCCTTCGCTCATTCCCATTTTGATTGCCCCCCTCCAGAGAGGGAAAGCTGACTATGTCAAAGGCAACCGGTTTTATGACCTGAGTGGCCTAAGTGAAATGCCTAAGGTGCGAATTTTAGGCAATTTAGTTTTGTCTTTTGCTTCCAAGGCGTCAAGCGGATACTGGAATATTTTTGACCCAACTAATGGATTCACAGCCATTCACATGGATACCGTAATTAACTTACCGCTTGAGACAATTGACAACGGATTCTTTTTTGAATCTGACATGCTGTTTCACCTAAATATGTTACGCGCGGTCGTACTCGATATTCCCATGCCAGCAAGATATGGTGATGAAAAAAGCAGCTTAAAAATACATAATGTCATTTTGAGTTTTGCTGCTAGGCATTATTGCAATATGCTAAAGCGTTTTTTTTACAGCTACTTCATTCGGGATTTTGGCATTTCATCCATTGAACTTGTCTTAGGTAAAATTTTACTTCTGTTCGGCATCACTTTTGGTTTCTTAGCTTGGTATGAAAGTTCCATAACCGGGATCCCTGCAACTGCAGGCACGGTCATACTGTCAGCTTTACCTATCATTTTAGGTTCACAATTACTTATTGCCTTTCTTAATTTCGATACCAAAAACATTCCAACAAAACCCTTGAACCGTCACTCACCATAAAAACTTGTACTAGTCTGCATCCAGTCAATTTTATAAAAAATACTTGGACATGATTTAGGTCAAAAAATGCGCACAATGAGTCTTCTCTATATAAGAATTAAGGCAACCTAATATCACAAGATCAGTTGCGAAAAAATTTTACTCAATTATCAGAGCCCCACACTTAATTTTTTTCTATGAAGCACTCGCCAGAGCAATTAATACTTGATGCTACTTGACACGAATAGCACTGCAGGCTTTTAAACTTTTTAATTTTCAGCTCGTAATTAAAATCCCTCAATTCCTTGTATTTGGCACTATTTGTAAAGTTTGTTTAGCGTTTTTTTATTTAGGACCTATAGAAGAATGGTTATGTATTTAAAGAAATCAAATCACTGTCAGGGGTTACTTGCACCCCGGCTGATTGTGTTTGTCATGTTACTGTGCATGTCTATCATTTCCGCACTTGGCAATGCGATGGCAAACAGTCCACCTTGTGTGCCAGTCGGTGACTGGAAAGTTCCTGACGATGGCTCTAAAATATCAGAAACACAACTGCTTAACGATTTACATAAACGGCCCGTAGTAATGTTGGGCGAAACCCACACAAGTGCAGAACATCACAAATGGCAGTTACATGTTTTGTCAGCCCTATATGGTAGAAATCAAAATATGGTTATTGGTTTTGAAGCCTTCCCTCGGGCCTTACAACCTATTCTTGACCGCTGGACAAGAGGAGAATTTAGTAAGGATGAGTTTATTGAGTTGACTCGTTGGAATGAAGTCTGGGGTTACGACCCTGACATTTACATGCCACTATTTGACTTTGCACGAATGCACCGCATCCCAATGCTAGCCTTGAATGTTGAGCGTAGCCTTATACAAAAAATCAGCCGCTATGGATTGGCATCCATACCTATAGATCAACGTCGTGGAATCTCCACCCCGAAATCCCCTTCCGAAGGCTACACAAAATCCCTAACTAATACTTTTGCAATGCACAGCAACATATACAAAAAAGACGCAACGCTAAATAAAGTAGACAACAAGAAACTTGCAAATTTTATCGAGGCCCAGACTTTCTGGGATAGGGCGATGGCTGAAGCTATTGCTCAGGCAAGAATTTCTGGCGACAATCCGCTTGTTGTTGCAATAGTTGGAAGTGGGCATGTGGAGTACGGATACGGCATTTCCCACCAATTGACCAATTTGGGAATTAGCAATGGGGCCGTTTTGTTACCATGGAATATGGGACTTTCCTGTGATGGGTTAAAAACCCTAGAAGGCCTGCCAGTTGCGCATGCAGTTTTCGGTGTTGACACATTTACAGAGCAGAAAAAACCATACAGACCTCAACTTGGAGTGCAAATCAAAACTGCGGTGCAAGGAGTAATTATTATTGAAGTAACTGACGGGAGTGTTGCCGCATCCGAAGGACTTCAAAGAGATGATGTGATCATTCAGGCAGCTGGAACAAAAATAAACAAATCAAAAGAACTGGTTAAAATCATCCGCAATCAAGCGCCAGGAACTTATTTACCTTTACGTATTGTTCGTGAAGGTAAGGAACTTAATGTGATTGCCAAATTTCCAACTTTGAACGAGAGTAGATCTCCTCCATGAGAGCTTGCTACTTAAGTTTTCTATTCACGCTCTTAGTCAGTTTAAACCCCTTGTGTGCCAGTGCTGATATTACAAGCATTCATCACACAATGCAAATTAGCCTAGACCCCCAGCAACGTGTACTGGAGGTTAGCGATAATTTAAAAGTTAAGGGAAGCGGTGAGGCTGTTTTTCAACTTGCCCAAAATTTACTCATTACCAGCATTAAAAAAAATGGTCAGCCCATAGTTCATAAACGTCGAGGGAATGCCATTCATGTAGAGTTGGGCAATGAGAACCAGCATAATATCAAATTGAAATACAAAGGTTTTCTTGCTAAATCACCTCCACAGGGAGAGGGTTTGCGCAGGATACCTCAAGTGGCATCCATTAAGGGAAGTTATCTGTCCCCATGGTCTGCCTGGCATCCCTATGTTGAAGGTATTGCAGCTTCTTATCGTTTGTCTCTAACTTTGCCCGAGGGGCAAAAAGCCATAGTTCCCGGTCGACTGATTCAAGAGCAATCCAAAGATAGTTTTTACAATGCAACTTTTGAGTCTGAGATTCCGACAGTTGGCATTGTGTTGATTGCTGGACCCTTCGTTGTTAACGAAAGACGCCATAAAAAACTTGTACTGAGAACGTATTTTTCGCCGGAACTAGCTGGTTTGTCAAACGAATATCTGGAATCTACAGCTAGGTATATTGATTACTTTGAAGAACTAATCGGAGAATATCCATTTTCATCTTTTAGTATAGTTTCAGGACCATTCCCAGTTGGGTTTGGATTTTCTGGAATGACCTACATGGGTGAGAGGGTCCTACAACTTCCCTTTATCCTAAGCACTTCTCTCGGCCACGAAGTACTTCATAACTGGTGGGGCAATGGGGTTAAAGTTGACTATAAAAAAGGTAACTGGGCGGAGGGTTTAACCACATACATGGCAGACTATGCTTTTTCTGGAAAACGCGATTCTGGTAATGCTATACGTATGAGAAAAGAATGGTTACGAAATTATTCCGCACTTCCGTTAGAACGTGATCATTCTGTTAGATCATTCATTAACCGCGATCACGATGCCAGCCAAATCATCGGATATAACAAAGTTGCCTTTTTTTTTCATATGCTCACCGGTAAAGTTGGGAAGGAAAATTTCAACAATAGCATCCGCAAGTTTTGGCACCAATACAAGTTCCAAACGGCAAGCTGGAAAGATATCCAAAAGACATTCGAAGAAATATCAAATTTGGATTTACAAACTTTCTTTGAGCAGTGGATTGATAGAAGTGGCGCACCAGGGTTGATCTTGTCTAACGTCAATCTTAATGCAAAAAAAATCTCATTTACTTTATCACAACAGGGATCACCTTATCTTCTGAACGTTCCAATCAAGCTTATTACCAAAGATGGTGAAAAATTGTTCCAAGTAAGCATTAGCGACAAAGTTTCACAAATAGATTTGCAACTATCAGAAGCACCAATATCCATTAGTGTCGATCCCGGCTTTGATATATTTCGAAGGCTTGACACCTCGGAAACAGCACCAATAATACGTGACATAACATTAAGCACCAGCCCTTTTGTCATTTTGGCCAGCTCAAATAAAGCCACGAAGAAAATAGCA